>JGI20214J51088_10000076_pt1 | contig 65322 bp, 45 predicted proteins | sample WetSurMetagenome_FD_51088 | JGI IMG/M metagenome (IMG submission 51088) | reverse complement strand
TTACTTTATCAGGCAGGTTCAATACAATACGTGTGTCATGATAGGTGACTTAATTGACGGTAAACATCCGGTTGTTGCAGTAAATGACACAAGAGAAGAAAAGAGTGGAACGGTTTCTGTACGAGATGCAGATTCAGGAGAGATCTTATTCTCTTCTTCATTTGTTATTCCTGTCAACGGAAAAACAGTTATCGGCAATATCGCTGGGAAAAATGATCAATCAATGTGGCTGATTGATTACAGTATTGGAAAGGAAAAGCACTCGAACCATTATCTGAAAGGAGATGCCCCTTTTAAACTTGAAGATTATAAGCGCTGGTATAAAAAACTGAATATTAGCAGAGATTAAAATCATATGCATCAACGGAATAGAAATCTATAATCCAATGTTGCCACATTCTTCCCGCTCATGTTTCCATTCTTAACGGCTTGAACCGGCTTTTAATGTTTTTTAACACCTTTTAAAAACATACATAAACTGAATCAATTATATTTACAATAACTAAAAACCTGAAATTATGAATAAGAAAATCATTTTACTGGCAACTTTTATTATAAGTTGCTTACTTACCTATGCACAGAATGTTGGATCATCTCCTGAATATATAAAAGCACTGACATCTGAATGGAAAGGCGAACGTTTTGCCGATGGAAGGCCAAAAGTATCAGATGCAATTCTTGCAAGACTGAAGAACATATCTATTGAGGAGGCATGGGGGGTACTCCGCAATAAAGGCTTTAACAACCAGTTCGAAGGTGACTGGACAATCGTGCATCCTGAAGAAGCGATGACAGGTCGGGTCATCACTGCCCAGTACATGCCACTCAGACCTGATCTTGAAAAACAGGTAAAAGAACAAGGTAAAACAGAAAAGAGGGCTCAGCAGGGAGGTACCAATTCATGGCCTATAGATATTCTGACCACAGGTGATGTTTATGTAGCTGACGGATTTGGCAAAATAGCTGATGGTACACTTATTGGTGACAACCTTGGAAATTCAATCTATGCTAAATCACAAAGAGGGGTGATATTTTATGGCGCGGTAAGAGATCAGGAAGGAATTTCAGAGATCAAAGGTTTTAATGGATGGATAAAGGGATCTGATCCTTCATATATTTCTCAGATGATGCTCACATCTATTAATGCACCAATAAGAGTCGGACGTGCTACTGTATTACCGGGAGATGTGGTTCTTGCAAAAAAATACGGAGTCATTTTCATACCAGCTTACCTGGTTGAGGATCTTGTTATAACATCAGAAGTCACAGCTCTTCGTGATGAATTCGGACATCAGCGTCTTAAGGAAAAGAAATACCTGGCAGGCCAGATAGATAGTGAATGGACCGAAGAGATTAAAAAAGACTTTCTGAACTGGGTAAATAATTATCCTGGAAAACTGCCTATGACCAAAGAAGAGTTGGATAAGTATCTGAAAGAAAGAAACTATTAGTTGATTTCGAAAAAAGCTATTAAATCTCATCATATAAAATCCGGAATTATGAAAACTATTATACAGCAGATTGCTGACAAAAACAGAAGACAGGAAAAAGATGAAGAAGAAGCTGTCAGGGCAGAAATATTAAATCCATCAACCAACAATAATCGCCGTAATTTCCTTAAAAAAGCAGCCCTGGGAGGTCTGGCTTTAGGTGGTATGATGAATTTATCGATTGAAGATACAATAGCACAGACTACCTCAAAGGTTCAACGCTCTTCAAGTCCTTCAGAATTGAAGATCACTGATATGCGTTACGCATTTACTACTGTTCTTGGAGGTACAGCCATTATCCGGATAGATACAAACCAGGGTATTTATGGTCTGGGAGAAGTAAGAGACGGAGCCGATCCTCGTTATGCACTGATGCTCAAAAGCCGTATTCTCGGTCAAAATCCCTGCAATGTGGAAATGATTTTTAAAATCATTAAGCAGTTCGGAGGTCAGGGTCGTCAGGCAGGAGGAGTATGCGGAGTTGAGATGGCACTCTGGGATTTATGCGGTAAAGCTTATGGAGTACCCGCATGGCAGTTATTAGGTGGCAGATATCGTGATAAAATAAGACTATATGCCGATACACCCCAGTCTAATTCCCCTGAAGAACAAATAAAGCTGATTAAATATCGCACAGAAGATCAGGGATACACCTGGTTAAAAATGGACGTATCCATCGAAGAACTCAGGAAGATACCCGGTACACTGGTGAACACCAAATTCTGGGATGGTGCAGCAGGTCAGTATGATTTGCGCGAATATATGTCTTACGGAAATACCAAACACCCGTTTACACAGATACAAATAACTGACAAGGGCCTCGAGGAACTGGCCAAAATAGTTGAAAGTGTGCGTAATATGGTGGGTTATGAAATTCCGATTTCAACTGATCATTATGGCCATTTTGATTTAAACAATGGTATCCGGTTAGGCAGAGCACTTGAGAAATACAGGTTAGCCTGGATGGAAGATATAGTTTCATGGGAATTAACTGATCAATGGAAAACTCTTGCTGATTCATTAGAGACTCCGGTACTTACAGGAGAGGATATTTTCCTTCTGAAAAACTTTAAACCACTGATAGATATTCATGCCGTTGATATTGTTCATCCCGATTTAGCAACCTCAGGAGGCTTACTGGAGACCAAAAGAATTGGTGATTATGCTGAAGAACAAGGTATTGCAATGGCAATGCATCAGGCAGGAACGCCAGTATCATTCATGGCAAACATACACTGTGCTGCAGCCACTCAAAACTTTCTTGCCCTGGAACATCACTCTGTTGATCTTCCCTGGTGGGAAAACCTTGTAAAAATGACAGGTTCACAGCCTCTGATCACCAAAGGGTTTGCTAATCTTCCTCTCGATGCACCAGGATTAGGAATTGAACTGAATGATGAAGAGGTCAAAAAACATCTTAGAAAAGATGCCAGCGGCTACTTCGAACCTACTCCTGAATGGGATCAGAAACGTTCACATGACAGAATCTGGAGTTAACTTTATAAAAGTTCTATTATAGCAAAAGGCTGCTTTTATAAATTGTTATGACTGCAGCCTGCTGTTAAGAATGAAATTCAGGTCAAAAAGAAAACTGCAGTTTAATATTTAAGTAAAAAAGTTAGTTTAACTTTGATATTCCTCTTCCTGCGAATACGAAACTCTGATAAGATAAGATCATATCATATTATATATCAACTTGGAATGAAATAACCTTTAAAACAGTATCAACCAGATTAATTTAATTTAAACCCAACTCTAACTTAACCTAAAATTCTAAAACTATGAGGAAGATTTCAATCTTGCTTGTATTTCTGCTGTATGCAGGGTTACAGGTTGTGCTTGCACAAAAAACAATTACGGGTAGAGTTACCGGCTCAAGTGATAACCTACCTCTGGCAGGAGTTACTGTTGTTCTGAAAGGAACAACAACAGGTAATTCCACAGACAACGATGGTAAGTATTCTATTCAGGTGCCGAATAATCAGGCAATTTTACAGTTCTCATTTATTGGCTATACTTCTCAGGAGGTAACTGTGGGAGATCAGTCAGTTCTGAACGTTATCCTCGCGGAAAGCATAACCAGGATGAACGAAGTTATTGTTACGGCTTTAGGCATCAAAAAGGAATCCAAAAGACTGGGTTATTCAACAGCCACTGTGAACAATGAAAACATTACTACAAACCGGACCATAAATGTTGGTAACAGTTTGCAGGGAAAAGTAGCAGGGTTAAATATATCTGCTCCTGCAGGTGGACCTGGAGGATCATCCAAGATCCGTATTCGCGGTCAGTCTTCTTTCGGAGGAAATAACTCCCCATTAATTGTTGTAAACGGTGTTCCGATTAATAATTCAGGTATCTCTGCCGGCGGTTCTGCCGGTAACGGTACAGGAAACCCCACAGGTGGATCTTCTGACCAGGGTGACGGTTTGCAAAGTATTAACCAGGATGATATTGAATCGATGACAGTTCTTAAAGGGGCAGCAGCAGCAGCATTATATGGTTATCGGGCCAAAGACGGAGCTATTATAATTACAACTAAAAGCGGAAGTGCTAAACCCGGTATCGGGATTGAAGTAAATTCAAACTTCCAGGCTGACCAGGCTCTCGATTTTACTGATTTCCAATATGAATACGGCCAGGGTGAAAATGGCGTTCGCCCACTCACTGTTGCAGAAGCACAAAGTTCCGGGGTATTTAGTTTCGGTGAAAAATTTGATGGCGCAGCAACACCACAGTTCGACGGAAGTACACAACCCTATTTACCTAATAAAAACCGGATTAAAGATTTCTATCGTACAGGTTATAACTTTACAAATTCACTGGCACTTACAGGTGTAAATGATAAAGGAAGTTTCCGTCTGTCATTCGCAAACACAGATGCTGAGGCTATAGTACCTAATTCGGATTATCACAAACGCATATTAAACTTTGGTCTTAATTATAAATTCATACCTCAGCTGACTCTTCAGCTAAACTTTAACTATTCAAACGAATACAATCATAATCCTCCGCAGATTGGCTTGCAGGATATGAATGCCAACTCTACCATATATACTATGGCAAATAGTATAGATGTACATTGGTTGAAGGATACTTATAAAGACGCCAATGGCAATGAACAACCACTGGCCCGTTTTACTAACCGTAATAATCCTTACTGGGTGGCACTTCAAAGATTTGAAAATGTGCATCGTGACAGACTCTTTGGAAATGTTTCTCTTCGCTACCAGTTTACTAAATGGTTATATGTGCAGGGTCGTGTCGGTCAGGATTTTTATAATCGTCCTTATAATTATGACCGTCCTACAGGAACACGTTCAATCAGTGCAGCTGCTTCAGGTTTTAACGGTTACTATTACCAGGATGTTACAACTTTCCGTGAGAGAAACATGGACTTATTGATAGGTGCAAACAAAACATTTGGAAGTTTCGGAGTTGATGTAACAATTGGTGGTAATCAAATGCAACTGACAAATGAAAATATAGGCGCTTCTGTTACCAATTTTTATGTCAGGGATTTATATACAATCGGTAATGGACAAACAAAGAATCCATTCTATAATTATTCCAAGAAAGAGGTTAATTCTATATATGGTTCAGCTGAATTGTCATTTAAAAACTATTTATACCTGAACTTAACAGCCCGTAATGACTGGTTCTCTACATTAAATCCAAAATCCAATAACTATCTCTATCCATCAGCAAGTATGAGCTACATATTTACCCAGTCATTCGGAACAATGCCTGCCTGGTTAAATTATGGCAAAATCAGGGCTTCATATGCAGAAGTCGGAGGTGATACTGATCCTTATTCCAACAACCTGTACTACTCAGTAAACTCCAACCAGTTTAACGGGAACGCACTCGGCTCTATTTCAGGAGCAGTGAGTCCAAATCCGAACCTGCGTCCCCTGAAAGTAAAGGAAGCTGAATTAGGTCTGGAATTGAGGACATTAGATAGCAGAGTGAACCTGGATGTTGCTGTTTATAAGAAGAATACCGTAGATGAAATTCTGAAAGTAGATATTTCAAATGCATCCGGATTTAGCCAGACTTTGGTGAATATAGGAAAACTGGAGAACAAAGGGATAGAACTATTGTTAACTCTGGTCCCTGTTAAGTCAGAAAACCTTACATGGGAAACCGGGTTCAATACAAGTTATAATGCAAGTAAGGTTATTGCATTGGCTAATGGACAACAGAAATTTGATGTGGGAACAGGTGAGTTCTTCGGATTTGTTTCGCATGAAGTTGGAAATCCACTTGCCTCCTTACGGGGCTTTGATTACAAGCGCGATGCAGATGGGAATATCATAACTGTAGGTGGTCTGTTTCAGCAGGGTAATATTGTTACTTTCGGCAGCGCTATTCCAAAATGGGTAGGTGGCTGGCTCAATACTGTCAACTATAAACATATCCGGCTTTTTGCCCAGGTTGATTACAAAGCAGGATTCAAAATCATGTCTAATTCAAACCTGAATTTCCTGCGTGAAGGCTTAACACAATCATCTCTTGTAGGACGTGAAGATGGTGTTGTTTTTGACGGTGTTAATGCAGATGGAACAGCAAACACGACAAGTGTTCCTGCACAGCAATTTTACACTCAATATCGCAGTACAAATATTGCTACCCCTTTTATATATGATGGAAGCTTTATAAGATTGCGCTCATTATCTGTCGGTTACGACCTGTCGCGGTTTGTTACCAAAGCTTTAATAAAAGAGATGACTGTCTCTGCTGTTTGTAATAATGTATGGCTGATTACAAATCATATTGACAATCTTGATCCTGAAGCTCAGGTATCCACATCAGATAACCTTCAGGGTATAGAAACGCACACACTGCCTACAGTACGCAGTTATGGTTTTAATATAAATATCAAATTCTAATACATCAATAATAAAAATTATGAAACGAATATATTTATACATAGCCCTGGCTGTTTTATTAACAGGTTTTACCAGGTGCGACAAAGACTTTGAACAGGTGAATACCAATCCTGTTCTTGCTACCTCACTTGATCCAGTATACCTGTTTGCTCAGGCACAGTTCAGTTCGGCATTAAATACACTGCCCTATCAGAGTTCAATTGTTCAGCAGATTCTTACACCATTTACAGGAGTTCTGGAGGGAGGCAATCATAATGTAGTTTATGATCCGAATTCGAACGCCATGTTTAACTCTCTGTTCACGGCTTCCTCCGGTCCGGTTGTTCTGCTCACCTCTGTAGTTAATCAGACAAAAGATAATGCTGCACGCAGTAACCTCTATAATATGGCCAGGATCATGAAAGCTTATGTATTTCAGCTACTGGTAGATACCTACGGAGATGTACCTTATTCAGAAGCCGGACAGGGTTACCTTACCGGTATTTATCTGCCCAAATATGATGATAATAGTACAATTTATGATGATTTACTAAAGGAACTAACTGAAGCTACTGCTGCCCTTGATGCATCCAAGACAATTGAAACAGGCGACTTGTTTTACAAAGGGAATATTGCCCAATGGAAAAGACTGGGTAATTCACTTCTTCTTCGCGTAGCAATGAGATATTCGAAAGTTGATGCTCCCAAGGCTCAGCAATACGTAACCAGTGCATTTAATGGAGGCGTTATGCAATCCATTGCCGATAATGTAATTATTAAATTTAACAGTACTTTCAACCATCCTTCTGCAGGTGTTTATCAGGGTACTGAGCGGGCTAATTATTATTTAGGAAAACCATTCGTAGATTATCTTTTAAGTACTAATGACCCTCGCCTGGCTGTTATTGCAGTTAAATATCAGTTCCCGGCCAATCCACTTGCAACTGCAGGAACTGAAGATGTAAATCCGTTGAACCAGGCAGGCATGCCATTTGGATACAGTGAGGCTACTATTGTCAACGATCCTCTTTACCCCGGAAAATCAGGTGCTGCATGGAAATATTCACAATTAAACCGGCGCACAGTTGCAAAAATTGATGTTCCTGAGTTTTTTATTACCCATGCCCAGACACAGTTATTACTGGCAGAAGCTGCACAGAGGGGCTGGATAACAGGATCTGCTGAAAATTATTACAAAGCTGGTGTTAAAGCACATATGGACCAGATGGCCCAATATGATGTTACTGCCACCATCCCACCAGCCAGCCAGGATGCTTACCTCCTTGCAAATCCATTTAATCCGGCTCAGGCATTAAACCAAATAAATACACAATACTGGATCGCATCTTTCCAGAATGGCTCGGAAGCATGGGCAAACTTCAGACGAAGTGGTTTTCCGGCATTAACACCTAATCCTTATCCAAGTGTTGATCCGGCTGTTGTTGGAGGGTTTATTCACAGGCTGGTATACCCGGTCAGAGAAAAAACAGTCAACACAGCTAACTACAATGAAGCTGTCAGCAGGATGGGCGAAGATAACCTCGCCACCCGGGTTTTTTGGGATAACTAATGTCGGAGTATATATTTTGTTGTAATAGAAAAGGCAATTTTATTCGCACACCTGGTTATAAAAAAAACCAGGTGTGCATTATTTTCCATTATGCATTATTTGTGTGGTATCTTGTTAATATTATTTTGAAAAACTTCGTGAGAAACGATGAATACCAATTTTGAACAGTAAGCAAAAACCAAAATACTGATGCACAATACTCGTAAGTTAATCCGGATATTCATGAAACTTAATATTGTTTAATAATGAAAAACATTTTGCAGCAAATTGCTGATAAGAGCAGAGAACAGGAAAGAACAGAAGCAGAAGCCATAAAGTCAGAAATTGCCAATCCATCCACCAGCAAGGATCGCCGTAGTTTCCTTAAGAAAGCAGCTCTTGGAGGGATCGCTCTGGGAGGGATGATGAAATTATCTATAGAAGATACAATAGCCCATACCACCTCAAACGTTCAGCGTTCATCCAGTCCGTCAGAACTGAAGATAACTGATATGCGTGTGGCTGTCATGGGTAATGTGGGCCGTACAGCGATTATCCGTATTGATACGAACCAGGGGATCTATGGTTTGGGTGAAGTAAGAGACGGTGCTGATGAGCGCTATGCCCTATTTCTTAAAAGCAGGATTTTGGGTCTGAATCCATGCAATGTTGAGATGATATTTAAAATAATCAGGCAATTTGGCTATCATGGACGCCAGGGAGGTGGGGTATGTGCTGTTGAAATGGCACTCTGGGACCTTTGTGGTAAAGCTTATGGTGTTCCGGCCTGGCAATTGCTCGGGGGCAGATACCGCGATAAGATCAGGCTCTACGCCGACACTCCGGGAGCGAGAGATCCTCAGGCTTTTGCATTAACCATGAAAAAAAGAGTTGAAGAACAGGGTTTTACATGGCTTAAAATGGATCTCGGGATTCATGTCGTGGCCCAAACGCCTGATTCACTTGTAAATACTAAATTCTGGGATGGAGCGGGAGGTCAGTATGACCTCAGGGAATACATGGGTTATGGAAATACTCTGCATCCTTTTACTCAGGTTCAGATTACAGAAAAAGGATTAGTCGGGTTAGCAGAATATGTTGAAGATGTTCGCAGTGCAGTTGGGTATGAGATGCCACTGTGTGCTGATCATTTTGGCCATTTTGACGTTAACAATGCAATCCGGTTTGGCAAAGCGATGGATAAATACAGGCTTGCATGGCTCGAAGATATGGTTCCATGGTTCTACACTGATCAGAATAAGACTCTGTCAGATGCACTTGATACTCCTATCGCTACCGGTGAAGATATTTACATGCTCAAAGGAGGATTTAAACCTTTGTTAGATGCCCACGCGGTGGATATTATCCAACCTGATCTGGGTACTTCAGGCGGACTTCTTGAAACAAAGAGAATCGGCGACTATGCTGAAGAATGTGCTGTTTCGATGGCCATGCATATGGCCGGTTCACCAGTATGTTTTATGGCAAATGTACATTGTGCCGCTGCAACACAGAACTTCCTTGCCCTCGAGCATCATAGTGTTGATAATCCGTGGTGGGGCAATCTGGTTAAAATGACCGGCAGTCAGCCTATGATTACAAAGGGATATGCAAATGTACCTCTCGACGCTCCCGGATTGGGAATTGAACTTAATGAAGAAGAAGTGAAAAAACATATTAACAAGGATTCCAAGGGCTATTTTGAACCTACTCCTGAATGGAATGAAAAACGTTCACATGACAGGTTATGGAGTTAGCTTTTAGATTCACCTTTCACTTTATTAAACTGTTAACCTTATACATTCTCTTCTTTATAATAATAAAAAATAGAATACTGAGAAAGACACATCACTTTTTTGAATGCTCCTGACAATTAATAAGACTAAAACCATGATGAACGAAAAAAAGTTTAACATTTTTAAACTAAAAGGCAAATTAAGCAAGATGAGAGATTGGATGTATGAACATCATTTCCCTCCAGTGTTACTATTTTTTCTGATGGGGATAATCTCAACAATATGGTTTTTGATCAGAGTTATACCTAAACCCTCAAGGGCAACTTACCCCTGCATGCAGGTGGCAGCTCCTTTAATGTCCGGATTTGTAGTTTATCTGCTCTCTCTGGGCGGAATTACACTTGCTTTACGAAAAGCAAAACAGAGCATCATCAATGCCAGGTACTTAGCTGCAGGAGCTTTTTTACTTGTTGCTCTTGGTGGTCTGATTGTTTCACTTACACATGGCATTCAAAACCTGAATGCAAACAGTCTTGCAGCAATTGGACCTGAAGACGGACCCAATCAACCGATTGGGATTCCTCAGGGAGTAAATCCTGGCAGGGTAGTATGGATTTGGGACCCTATGGCTACAAATGAGAACTGTGTGAGTAATTTTGACACAAAAGACTGGTACTTTAAACCGGAAAATACCAACCAGCAAGTTGTGAGAAGCATGGTTCGTAAGTCAATGACAAAACTTACCGGTAAGAATAGCATTAAAGATTCCTGGAATGTATTGTTCCGTTCTCACAATAAAATGAAGAATAATAAAAGCAAAGGATATGCAAAAGGCGAAAAAATCTTTATCAAAATAAATCAGGGCACTTCGAGATGGGTACTAAGTCCCGAAGATAAAGACAATGGTTTCAATTATCCTGAAGTATTTAAACCAGGGGGTGAAAGGAGAAAATCCGGTTTTGGGACTACCGAAACAGAACCCTATGTTGTCCTTGAATTATTGAGGGAACTGGTCAATGAAGCAGGTATAAATCAGGCAGATATTGCTATCGGAGATCCGATGACTGACATTTACGGACACAATTACAAAGTATGGTTTGCAGAATTCCCGGATGTTATTTATATCGGCAAATATGCAGCTAAGAATGGCCGGACCCTCACCAATCCCACTGCAAAAGACCTTCTTTTTTATTCGGATAAAAAGCTGAGCGACAAACTTTACGAAATCATTGAGAATGCTGACTACTTAATTAATGTCGCTAATTTAAAACCTCATTATTCAGCCGGAATATCACTGACTGCCAAGAATCACTTTGGTTCTCAGGCCAGACAAACTGCAGCTCATTTACATTATTCACTCGTAACACCCAGAGGAGCACAGGGTTCCAACGGAGGATATCATAAGTATCGTGTCCAGGTTGATCTTATGGGCAGCAAGTACCTTGGGAAAAACACCGTGCTTTACCTGGTTGACGGATTATTCGGAGGTGGTGCGTCTGAGACAAAGGGGCCAGTTAAATACTATATGCCACCTTTCAATAACGACTGGTGTAATTCATTATTCATATCACAGGATCAGGTTGCTCTTGAATCTGTATGTTTTGATTTCCTCAGAACTGAGTGGAATGGGATCAATAAACATGATCCTTCAAACAATCAACCCGAGACTGGCCCAAGCAATACCGGGGTGGATGACTATCTTCACCAGGCTGCAGAATCATCAAACTGGCCGACAGGGATTTTATACGATCCTGATAACAGCGGGAAACCGTTAAGCAGCCTTGGTGTTCATGAACACTGGAATAACCTTGAAAACAAACAGTATTCCCGCAATCTGGGTTCTGCAAAGGGGATTGAGCTGGTTTCAATTCCTGATTCACTTGTCAAAAAATAAAATATACCTGATTAAACTCAAATGAAAAACAACCGTAGAGAATTCATAAAAAAAGGCAGTTCATTAGCAGCCTTTTCTCTGGTAGGAATAGGTGCAAATAAGTCTGGCATAAGTAGCATGGATATTAAAGATAATACAATATCTGCGGAACGTTCAAAATCTTCAACGTTAAAGCCAGTAATGAAAATCGCATTACAGGCTTCTCCGGAACCAGGTGAAAATGATATCAGCTTCATACAGCAACTGGGTATTGACAATGTCGTTTTATGGACAGATTCCAAAAAGTCAGGTTATGAATATTATTTAAGCCGGCGTCAGCTATATGAGGCTGCCGGGATTAAGGTTTTTGGCTTTGGGAACTTTGATGTGCACAACCAGGATGCAATTGTTTTGAACCTGCCTGGAAGAGATGCCAAAATAGAAGAGTATAAAAATCACCTGCACAACCTTGGAAAAGCAGGTATTCACTATACCACCTATGCACATATGGCTAATGGCATATGGAGCACAGGAAGGGAAAAAGCACGGGGAGGTGCTCCCGCACGTGCCTTCGATCTTGAAAAAGCAGTTGCAGGCGACTGGAATGGCAAGAGGTATGAGGGACCACTTACTCATGGACGTAAGTACACACAGGATGAAATATGGGCTAACTATGAGTATTTCATTAAAGCAGCAGCTGCCGTGGCAGAAGCTGAAAATGTAAGGATTGGTATTCACCCCGACGATCCTCCTGTTGCAGAACTTGGCGGGATTCCCCGCTGTATCTTCAGCAGCTTTGACGGGTATAAGCATGCACTTGAAATAGCTGATAGTCCAAATGTCGGTATATGTCTTTGTGTGGGTTGCTGGCTCGAAGGTGGTTCACTTATGGGCAAAGATGTTATTGAGACTATTCAGTATTTTGGAAAAAGGAAAAAAATCTTCAAAGTTCACTTCCGGAATGTAAACCAGCCTCTTCCTCATTTTACCGAATCCTTTCTCGACGATGGCTATGCTGATATGTACAAAATACTTAAAGCATTAAAGGATGTAGATTTCGACGGAGTGTTAATTGCTGACCACATTCCAACAATGGCTTTTGACTCACATACAGGTACTGCTTTCTCTGTAGGTTATATGAAGGGTCTCCTTGAACGTGTAATAGCTGAGGGATAATTTTCAATACATACCAATAGTACTGGTTTCTAGTGCAAAACTCTATTTTCAAAGCGTGTACCCGAATGGAGAGAAGAATCGAGCAACTGAATACTCGACATAGTTTTTATAATTGAATGGTCGTCAAAAACCCAAACTACTTTTTTATTACGGCTGATTTCAAAGGCATGAGGTGATTTCCCAAACTGATCATGTCCTAACCAGTTAGTAAGCAATAAATTCCCATTCTGGAGACTTTGCATTCCGGTCATAAATTTGAGCTCAATTCCCGGTAATTCATTTTTTAATAACTCCCATACAATTTTACCGGTTTTATCCACTTCAACAACTCGTGGATCACCGTTATGGTCTGAGCAGGCAATTAATGTATTACCGTTTGGTAACCTGATCACAGAATGAGGACCTCCCTTAACAGGTATTTCCATTACCATTTTACCTGATGAATTGTATTCGCTCACTTTATCAAGGCCATAGTGAGCAACCAGGTAATTGCCATTATCGAGCTTTCGGGCATTACGCATAAAAAAATGTCCCCCATCAATACTATCCGGTAATAATTTAATAATCTTAACTATTTTACCACCCGGATCTATTTCAAGTAAACGACCACTATTGCATTCGCCAATAAAAGTATTTCCGTTGGATAGCCGCTGACAAGCATAAATTTCGCTCTTCGATTGATACGAAAAAATAAGTTTTTTTTCGCGAGTCACTTCTTTCACACCATTGCCGGTGTTAAACAAAATATTTCCGTTTGGTAGAGCCCATACATCATTGCAACGCTCAGCAGGGTATTGCCAGATCAATTTACCATCTTCCGAAATTATACATACAATACCCTGCGTATAATCTGTACAAACGAATGTATGTTTTACCTTCCCTTTCTGAGAACCCTGAGATGCAATAATATTTGCGAACAGGAAGAGCAACAAGAGTAACAGACCTGAATTATGATTTTTCATTTAAATATCCATTTTTAATATCCTCGATATAATAATTACATCGTATTCCTGGCTTTATTTATTATATGAAATAAAACCACTTTTTGCCACGCTATTTATACAGGTACAGGGAGATCTTCTGAATTGTCACTTTATTTCCGGGAAAGATAAGTCCTGTCCCATCCCACGTGCTTGCATGAACTTCATCTCCGTTAAGCCTCCTCTCAGGGACCCATTTCCCTGATTCAAAGGTGCCTTCATCTACGGCATCTACCGCTACACGCATAGAATCATTCATCGGAATGAAAAACACATCAAGAGATTTACCGGCACAAATGAATTCCTGTTTGCCGGTCTGAATGATTAAACCACCTGCGATAGCTGTTTTATCTCCTCCCGCAAGTTTAGCTTCAATAAGATAGTCACCCATTTCGAACCGTTGAACAGGGAATTTTGTGTCGACAAGTATTCCCTTCATGTTGCCTTTACCCTGGTACTCAAGAATAACGGGCGACATCTTTTGAAGTACGGCATAACTTTCATCCAACGGATCATTTTCCGCATAGCTGATATCGTCTATCCCAAATGGTGCAAAACAACCGGCACTGTATTCTCCAAAAACGTAAAATGCCCTGGCAGCGGCAATTTTTCCACCAACTGTCTCAGGTATAAATAAAGGATTATTACTTCGGGTGTATTCCTGGCAAATCCAGTTAAATTCATCAGTATAAATATCGGGGGCAATAAAATCAATTGATGGAGCTGCAGCTCGCCAGATATCAATTACCTGAGGTAGAGGGCCTCCTGAAGGGTATCTTCCCGGCCAATAAGTAGATGGCTGTTTTAACCAGGCATTTACATACATTGGTAATGGATATTCCTTCTTCCCTGCTGCTGCAACTTTCTCCATATACTTTGCATAGTTCCAGGCCATAAAAAGTTCCTCCGTATAGTAAGAATATGATTTCCAGTCCTTCTCGTCGGGGCTGAATTTACTTTTGCCAAAAACTTCCTCCCATGATCCGGATGTTTTTCTTCTATTCTCTGTCCATACTTTGCTCAGTTCAGGGAATAAATTATCCTTATGTTTCACCAGGTAGTCAGTCAGTTCTCCTGGTACAGGGCCATAAAATGCAGCATTTGCCTGATCGCTGAAATCTCTCCTGGCATTACCCGCGATCTTCCCTAAATGGTCATTTATGCCAACCTCATTCTCAACCTGCATCATCAATACAGTTTGCTGGTCGCTATCTGTCAACCTGATATGATGCATCAAAGCCGCATAAGCTTCAGCATCCCTGTCGGCAGATGCACTCCCGAATGTGGATAATATCTCCAGCGGTTTTCCCTGCTCATCCTTTACCCTGGGATATTTGTAATAATCTTTCTTAATCCATGAAGGAATATAGACAGAACTTGAATTCTTCCAGCTTGCAAACCATATCAGAACCAACTTCAGATTTGCCTCCCTGGCACCTGCAATAATACTGTCAACAGTAGAAAAATCAAACTTTCCATCCTCGGGTTCAACAAGTTCCCAGGAGACGGTAGCAATGACAGAATTAAGGTTCTTGGCTGCCAGTTTCTTCCATACCGGCTTCATAAATTTAAATCCGCCTGTGGTGGAATTATGAAGTTCGCCAGCCAGCAGCAGAAAGGGTTTCCCATCAACTACTAACCTGGCAGCTGAACCTTGGGTCTCCAGATGGGGAATTTGTTTATTGTTTGCCTGTGGTCCACGATTTGAAGATTCATTTTTGTTTTGACTGCAACTTTGAACTGTGACTATTAATATCACAGACAGAAAGAACCGGAATGTATAAATTGCCTTACTCATTTGATTATTAATAAATTATTTCATTTCAAACGTTATCAGATTTATTAGCAATGGCCCTGATTTCTATTTATTTTGCAATTACTCCCTTTATTTAGGCATTGAGTTTCATTAATACAATAAAGGGTAAACACGACTTTGCGAATATTATATTTCTGCAATCGTTTCCACAATAACATCCTTTCGCTCAAACAACCCTTTCTTAAACTGCAGTCCCAGTCCTGGGAGATCAGGCGGAAGTACCATTCCGTTTTTTACCTGGGGAGGATTATCGAAAAAACGAATATCTCTGTCATGCCAGGTAGGGTAGACACTTTCAACATAGAATAGATTTGTAATGGCTGCAGCCAGATGTGCTGATGCGTACCATAAAACAGGACCACCAGCGGTGTGCATCATGGTTGGCACATAGTAGGTATTTGCCATGTCAGATATCTTTTTACCTTCTGAAATACCTCCACACCAGGTCAGGTCGTACATCGCTATAGCACCTGCTTTGGCTTCAATCATCTCTCTGAAACCAAACCTGGAAGCAAGACGTTCACTTATTACCAATGGAATATTTGTTTCCTGATTCAGAGATACATAAGCCTGCATATTGTCTTGTAAGAGCATATCTTCCAGGAAAAGTATATCATACGGCTCCAAAGCTCTGGCTATTCGCATGGCGCCGGGAAGATTCCACATGCTGTGAAATTCGCATCCCATCTCAAGTTCATACCCTACAGTATCCCTTACTCTTTTAATCCAGAGAAGACCCTCATCAATCTCTTTTCTGGAAATATATTCTCCGTTATTTCGTTCAGCAATTTTGTCAAACGGACAGAATTTTATGGCTTTAATTCCTTGATCTACAAGAAATTTAGCGATTTTTTCCAGATCATTTTCTAATGTCCAGCCATTTATTGCCCGGCTGTTGGTATAGGTATTATATACTCTTATTTTTTTCTCATACGATCCTCCCAACAGTTGATACAAAGGCATTTTACATACCTGTCCCAAAATATCCCATTGAGCAATGTTAATAGCCGATAACGCCCGCATTTCTGCGCCTCCGGTAACATTAAATGCATTCTGGCGGAAAATTCTTTCCCAGGTCTGTTCAATTTCCAGAGGATTTGTACCCAGAAGTTTTCCAGCCCAGCTATGCCACTCAAGATCCTTAATCACTGATGAGTTAGCTTCGTTAAAAGGATAAGTTTCACCGGTACCTGTAATTCCTTCATTGGTATGAAGCCTGACCCACATCCATAGTTCATTTTTAAATCGGACTGTTTCAATCTTTGTGATCCTGAGATTTGGAGGAGCAAATACCGAATATTTATGAAGGGGATTCAGTAAATCTAAACTCGCTATTCCAAGTACTCCTGCTGTTGATTTTTGGATAAAGTTTCTTCTGTCCATCGTTTCGTGAGTGTTCAGGTATTATTTTAAATAGTCTTTAATAAACAACTCCCTTGGCTTATATACTGTCTCTTCCCATATTTTCGACATTGCATTCTGAGGTTGATGATGTGGACGGTAAGGCACTGCATAGATGATTTTTTTGCCTTTTGACTGGTTAACAGCAGTATAAACAGATGTTGCAGGGCAGGTCATATCAATTAATCCAATCTCTGTAAAAATAGTAGCTTTTGATCCCTTCAGAATATTTACCGCATCATAATATGGAATAGCTTTTAACATCTCTTCTTTTGAATTGTCAGTTTCAAGAGGTTGTGGCCACCCTCCCATCCTGCCAGCTACTGGTCCCATCCAATCGCACATTGCAGGAACTATGGCAATAACTGCACTCACCCTTTTATCCAATCCGGCAGCAATCAATGCCTGTCCGCCTCCCTGGCTCTCTCCAATGACTAATATTCTCTTCCCGTCCCACTCCTGTTGACGGGTTAAAAAATCTATTGTTCTCAGAAGCCTCAAATACATTCCCCTGAAATAAAATTCATTCTTATTTGTCACTCCTTTCAGATAATAGTTACGGAGTTCTCCTGTTTCCAGACCCGCATAATAACTTTCAGGCTGGCCATTTAACATTCCATGTGCATTTAGATCAAAACAAAGTGCCCCCATTTTTGCATAATTTAGAGCATTCTTTGGTTCCGACCGGCACCATGATCCTTTGACTCCGGCTGCATGAACCAGGAGAACGATGGGAAGAGATTTTGAGGTTGCATTTTGCGGTTTTGCAAGATATCCACGGGCAGGATTTGGTCCTGGACAATTGATTTCTATGTTTTCGCAAATAAAACCTTTTACAATCTCCGAGTCAGCAAGCGGAGTTGTTTTTACTTCCAAAGGTAAAGCCTTTAATATTTCCTTTTGAAGATCCCAGTAAGAGTGGAAATCTTTTGGCGTTTTATTTCCGGGCTTAAGTTTTTCAGGGTCAATAAGCATTCCGATAGTTGAGCTTTCTTTATTCATTTTTGCCTCTACTATTATGGAACAAGGGTCTTTGAAAGAACCTTCAAAAACAATCAAGCTATCATTACTGATACTAAGAACTTTATTTACAAGTATCTGTCTATTGTTTTTAAAAATCCGGATATGAATGGAATCCCCTGGCAGTTTTTCAGTATAAGCTACCACAGAAATATTTTGTCCTTTTTTATAAATTCCTGATTCGTTTGTCTGCTTCAGATTAATACCCTGACTATGGGTAACTACTGAAATCCAGCTAAGGAATAAACTGAAAAATGAAATAAATCTGATTCTATTCATATTTAATAATTTAACTCCGTTATAATGATCGATTTAACAATATTATGAAAAATTATTCAGAGCGCTGCAATATTGAGCATGGTGTTCTATTGTTAATATTTATTAAAAAGGTACAAATACAATCAGGTCTAAAAGCAAATATTTAATAATGATTTGATAATCTGATTTATACAAGAGAAGTAGAAGTAGAATAAAATTAGGCTTTTCAAAAACCATGTATTATATTTGTGTGAAACGATGACACCACTAAATATTTATCTTAAGTCACAGAATAATAATCAAAGTATTATAAATTAACTATACTTATTAGTTTCACAAACTTAACTTCAATGAAAAAAAACAGCTATTACAAATTGGCACTGGGTATTGCCGTATTAATACTTATTATTGCCCTTATAATGCTCCTCACCGGAAATGGAGCAAAGACCGGTCCTTTATTTATTTTATTCTTTATAATTCTATCTTTTGCTGTAAAGGGTTTTCAGCCTGTTAAAGGATTATCTTTTACAATGTGGATGTTTACTGCAGTATCAGTTTCAATGTTTTATCCACAATATTTTATATCATATGGCGATTTCAAGTTAACCAAACTAATAGTACCTCTTTTACAGATTATTATGTTTGGAATGGGATCACAGATGAGCCTGAACGATTTTACAGGGGTGATTAAAATGCCAAAAGGTGTTATTATTGGTGTCGGGGCTCACTATTTATTTATGCCGCTTATGGCTTTTTCCATTACACAGATTTTTAATTTTCCGCCTGAGATAGCAGCCGGGATTATTCTGGTCGGATGCGTTCCAAGCGGATTAGCCTCCAATGTAATGTCATTACTGGCAAACGCAAACCTTGCTTTGGCTGTTACTATCGGAGCTGTCACAACAATTATCTCTCCTTTTGTTACACCTTTTCTTATGAAGTTTATCGGAGGACAGTATGTGGCTATTAATATATGGAGCATGATGCTCGATATTATAAATATGATGATCCTGCCGATTATAGCCGGGTTTATTTTTAATCTGATTAATTCAGGAAAAGAGAATAACCGGTCAAAAATCATACAGTTAACTTCCTATTTTATTATTATGCTGCTTGCCAATCTGATATACATGAAAGTTAAGCAGACTGATTTTGCCGGTTATCTTATCGCTTCAGCTAAATCTATAGGCTTGTTTTTTATCCTTCCAATAATTGCCGGTATGCTATTTCGTTATTTCCTTAAAGGGGACAAAATATTAATGAAAAAAATCCTTTCAATGGCCTCAATGGTTGGAATAGCAATTATTGTTACAGTCATTACTTCTGCAGGACGCGACAGCCTTTTAAAGGTTGGCGCATTACTCCTGATCATGGTTATTTTCCATAATGTTGCGGGCTATTTCCTTGGGTACAGTGTTGCGTGGCTTTTTAAAATGCCTGAACAGGACCGCAGGACAATTGCATTTGAAGTTGGAATGCCAAATGCCGGATTGGCTTCAGGCCTGGCCCTTCCAATGGGTAACATAGCTACTATCGGACTGGCACCTGCTATATATGGTCCTCTAATGAATGTAACAGGTTCAACACTTGCCAGCTGGTGGCGAAGTAAACCAACAAAAAAAGAAAATGAGGACACCGAAATTGTTCCGGAAAAGGAGTAACTAACAACTAAATTATACGATCAAAGTCATTAATAATTTTTTAACATTTTACATATGAACAACAGAATAGTAACATTCGGAGAAATTATGCTGAGGCTTGTTCCACCTGGTTTTGAAAGGTTTAGTCAGGCCCGGCAGTTTTGTGCTTCATTTGGGGGCGGTGAAGCTAATGTGGCTGTGTCACTGGCAAACTTTGGACTCAATGTGGATTATGTGACCCGTCTTCCTAAAAATGATATTGCAGAAGCTTGTCTTATGGATCTGCGGAGATACAAGGTCGGCACAGATAAAATAATTTTTGGCGGTGATCGTTTGGGTATCTACTTCCTTGAAAACGGAGCTGTTGCAAGGGCAAGTAAAGTTATATACGATCGTGCAAATTCTGCTATTGCAGCAATTCAGCCGGGAATGATAGATTGGGATTCTGTTTTTGAGGGAGTAACGTGGTTTCACTGGACTGGAATTACTCCGGCTATTTCAGAAGGGGCCGCCCTTGTCTGCAAAGAAGCTATTGCTTCAGCCAATAAAAAGGGAATTACCGTTTCAACCGATCTTAATTTCAGGAAGAATCTCTGGAAATGGGGTAAAAAAGCGTCTGAAGTTATGCCAGACCTTGTAGCAGGCTGCGACATAATCCTCGGAAATGAAGAGGATGCTGCAATGGTATTTGGCATTCACCCAACCGGTACAGATGTTACAAGTGGCCATATTGAAGCTGCTGCTTATGAATCTGTTTGCCGTCAGCTGATGGAAAAATTCCCGAGAGCCAAAAAAGTGATTGTCACTCTCAGGGGATCTGTAAATGCCAATCATAATACATGGTCGGGAGTACTCTTTGATGGCAAAAATCTGTATGAAGCACCTAATTACGATATTACCCACATTGTAGACAGAGTAGGTGGCGGTGATAGTTTTATGGGCGGCCTGATCTATGGCCTTATTACATTTACGGGAGACGATCAGCGTGCTCTCAATTTTGCTGTAGCCGCATCATGTCTCAAGCATACCATTATCGGAGATTTTAATCTTGTTACCGTCAAGGAAGTAGAAACTCTTCTAGGAGGAGATGGTTCAGGACGCGTATCAAGATAAACATTCCATGTCAGTTAATCTGATTATTAATTAAGTAACTAAACGATTAAACAAAATAAAATGGCAAGATTTACAAGAATACAAGTAGCCCTGAAAATGGCAGAATCCGGAATGATCCCGGTGTTTTTTCATAATGATGTTGAAGTATGCAAACAAGTAATAACTGCATGTTACAATGGAGGAATAAGATTATTTGAATTTACCAACAGGGGCGAATATGCACATGTTATATTTGAACAGATCAACAAGTTTGCTGCTGCTGAGTATCCCGACATGATAATGGGAACTGGTTCCGTTATCGATGCTCCGACAGCAGTCCTATATGTTCAGCTTGGGTCTAACTTTATTGTTTCTCCGATTCTGAATGAAGATATGGCTGATGTTCTTAACAGGAGAAAGATTATGTGGGCACCCGGCTGCGGATCTGTCTCTGAGATTTCACGAGCGGAATCTCTTGGTGCTGAAATCGTAAAAATATTCCCTGGGTCACAGGTTGGCGGACCAAAATTTGTTGCAGCAGTAAAAGGGCCAATGCCATGGACACAAATTATGCCAACCGGAGGAGTAGAACCTACAGAATCAAACCTTACAGAATGGTTTAAAGCCGGAGCTGTATGTGTAGGAATGGGATCACAACTCATAAAATCGGATCTGATTAAAGCCAAAGATTTCAAAAAGATCGAACAGGATGTACGCGACACAGTTGCCCTGGTACAAAAACTCAGGCAGCAGTATCCGGTAAAGATATAATTACCGGTTTTTACTTCATTAGAGGATTTTTACATTTTAAAAAAGAAGGAAATGATAGCAGATATTATTAAGAACAGGCAACTTTATTCATCCATATCCCCAAGGATAAAAGCTGCACTTGAATATATTGCAAATACAGATTTTACTGTAATGGAACCAGGGAAATACGAACTCGATGGCGCAAACCTTTTTGTTCTTGTTCAGGCTTATGATTCATTGCCGATTGATATGGGAAAATGGGAATGTCACCGGAAATATATAGATATCCAGTATATAGCTGAAGGTGTTGAACAGATAGGCTGCAACAATATCGGTAAGATGAAGGTCACAACTGAATATAATCCTGAAAAGGATATTGCATTTCTAAGTGGAGAAGGCGATTATATAACATATTCAAAAGGCTCATATGGCATCTTCTTTCCTGAGGATGCACATCAACCCAAAATAGCGCCAAACAATACTCCCGGAAAAGTTAAGAAAGTTGTGATCAAAATAAAAGCAGATTAGCTCTGCCTGATCAGATAAATATATTCTTTATGACCAGAATAATTGTTATCGGGAGTTCCAATACCGATATGGTGATAAAATCAAAAAAGCTTCCTGTTCCCGGTGAGACTATTCTCGGAGGTACTTTCCTGATGAATCCTGGCGGAAAAGGAGCAAACCAGGCAGTTGCTGCTGCAAGGCTTGGCGGAAAAGTAACATTTGTTGTAAAGACAGGCAATGACATTTTCGGTGCTGAAGCAAAACAACTATTTGATAAAGAAGGAATTGATTCAAGTTACATCATAAAAGATGATAAAAATCCATCAGGTGTCGCATTAATCAATGTTGATGAAAATGGAGAGAACTGTATCGTTGTAGCTTCAGGTTCAAATGGAACTTTGTCTCCCTCTGATATAGATGATAAAGTATTTGAAACCGGAACCTCTGACCTTTTCCTGATGCAGCTTGAGATCCCTGTCAGTACAGTGGAATTTGTCGCTCAAAAGGCAGCAGGCAAAGGAAACAAGATCATTCTGAACCCTGCTCCGGCCCGTAAGCTGTCAGATAGTTTGTTAAATTGCCTTTATATGATCACTCCTAACGAAACAGAAGCAGAACTGCTTACAGGAGTAAATGTTCATGATGCCGGCACAGCTGAAAAAGCAGCCCTGATACTTCGGAATAAAGGTGTCAAGATTGTGATCATAACAATGGGTGCATCGGGCGCTTATTTGTCAACCGGTACGATCTCAAAGATGATTGCAGTAACACCGGTTAAAGCAATCGACACAACTGCTGCCGGTGATGTATTCAACGGGGCACTGGTGGTTGCCATTGCAGAGGGAAAAAATATTGAGGATGCAATAACTTTTGCGAATAAAGCAGCCTCCATCTCTGTCACCAGAATGGGTGCACAGGCTTCAGCACCTTACAGAAGAGAAATTTTGATGTAGAGACGTTGCATGCAACGTCTCTGACATTAAAAACATTTGAACAAAAAACATAATATGAAAAACACCTTTATCATTATTCTTCCAGCTCTTTTATTATTATGGAGTTGCGGCAATCGTCATGATTTACAGCACGATACACCTGTTAAGATTATTTTCGATTCTGACCTGGGTCCTGATTACGATGATGTTGGAGCCCTGGCATTTCTGCATGCTATGGCAGATAGCGGCAAAGCTGAAATCCTTGCTACTATTGCATCCAATAAACATGAACTGGTCGCACCGTCAATAGACGTGATAAATACGTATTTCGGTCGTCCTGAAATACCAGTTGGGGCACCTGCAACAGCTGGAGTGAATCTTGGTTCAAATCAACACTGGGCAGATTCTATCGTCTCCAGGTATCCGCATAGAATAAAATCTACCAGTGAAGTTGCTGATGCTGTTAATGTTTACAGAAAAATACTAAATGAACAACCCGACAGTAGCGTAACAATTGTTACTGTAGGGTTTTTAACCAATCTGAACAATCTGCTTAAATCACCAGCCGATAATATCTCACCATTTACCGGGAAAGATCTCATTTCTAAAAAGGTTAAAAAACTGGTTTCAATGGCTGGAAAATTTCCTGAAGGCAGAGAATTCAATGTATTTATGGACTCTGTCGCTTCTGAGTATGTTTATACAAACTGGCCCGGTGAAATTATTTTTACCGGATTCGAAATAGGATGGGAAATCCGCACCGGACTAAGAATAATTAAATCAGGTATAAAAAACAGCCCCGTAAAAGATGTATTCAGCATAAGCATTCCTCTTTCAGAGGAGGATAAATATGGAAGGATGAGCTGGGATGAGACGGCTGTCTTAATCGGAATATACGGAACAGAAGGATTTTTCGATACTGTCAGGGGTAAAATAATAGTGAATCATGATGGTAGTAATAACTGGAAAAACGATCCTCAGGGGAAACAGCAATATGTGATTCAAAAAATGCCTGTAACTCAAATGAGTTTGTTTATTGAAGAGAGGATGATGCATATTCCTATTTCAAAAACAAAATAAAAGTACAACCCGGCTGTTTATTTTCATCTTCGCTTTTTATTAATTTTTTTATATTTCTTTTAAAAGTAATTTTGCTTACAAACCCTTTATAATATGGCTAAATATAGTTTGATACCGGTTGATGTACCTAAGGTAAACACCAAATACAGAAAAATTAGTACGAGGTTACCTGTTCCTGAATCACTGAGTATTTTCAAGACTTTATCAGAATCCGAACCTGTTTCGATGATGGGTCAGCCACCTATTGTTTGGGATAAAGCTGAAGGATTTCAAATTTACGATAAATGGGGCAATAAATGGCTTGACTGGTCATCAGGGGTGTTGATCACCAATGCGGGCCATGGACGAAAGGAGATTGCCGAAGCTCTTAAGGATGTTATTGACAGAGGACTTCTTGCTACATATGTATTTGTTCATGAAAAACGTGCAGAGCTGACAGCAATGCTTCAGAAAATAGCTCCTGATCCTTCCAATTACCTGGTCTTCCTTCTCAGTACCGGTAGTGAAGCTACAGAAAACTGCATAAAACTTGCTAAAACCTATGCACTGGAAAAACATGGTCCTCATAAGAAATATTTTGTTTCATTTCAGAATGCTTTTCATGGCAGGACACTCGGTGCGCAGCTGGCAGGGGGAAATCCAAAACTAAAAACATGGATTCTCGATGAAGGGAAAACATTTATCCAGGTACCTTTCCCCGATGGATATAAGAATGAAAACATATCGTTTGATCTGTTTCTTGAAAGTCTGAAAGAACAGGGTATTAAACCGGGTGATATCGCAGGAATAATGACCGAATCATACCAGGGTGTCGGACCCGATTTCTTACCTGTTGAATATGCTAAAAAACTGGAAGCATTTTGCAGGGAAAATGATATTGTAAGCATTTTTGATGAAGTACAGGCCGGTTTTGGCAGAACCGGAAAAATGTTCACTTATGAACATTATGGAATCAAACCAGATCTGATAGCATGCGGAAAAGGGATTTCATCGTCATTGCCTGTTTCCGCAGTTATAGGGAGAAAGGATATTATGAGCCTTTATGCTCCTGGTTCAATGACTTCTACTCATTCAGGAAGTCCATTACCGGTAGTAGCGGCTATAGAAAGTCTGAAAATAATTCAAAATGAAAACCTGGTGGAAAATGCCAGAAAACTCGGTGAAATATTAATTCCGGAATTAACCAGAATAAGAAATAAATATCCCGATATTCTGGGTTGCATGCAGGGAAAAGGCCTTGTTGCAGGTATCCAGGTAGTTAAAAAAGGAACTAAAATTCCAGATTCCGAGATTGCAACGAAGATAAATGAGAAGTGTTTTCATAAGGGATTATTGATGTTTGCACCGGTAGGCATTGCAGGTGAATGTTTAAAAATTGCTCCGCCATTAAATACAACTGAAGAAGCACTTAGAGAAGGAATAAAAGTGTTCGAAGAAGCCTGTGATGAAATTTTAGGAAAATAACCAATTAAAAACCTAAAATCCATGAATACTATTGATATAGTTATCATAGGCGGGGGAATGATCACCTATGATTTATTGCTGCCATCTGTCTATCATCTGCAGCGAACAGGTTATATAGGCAACATAAAAGTATGTGCACTTGATTCTGCTCCTTTAAAGGCTTTGAAACAGAGTAAAGAAATAGCGGAAGCGTTTCCTGATCAGGATTTTGAAGCCTATCCGGCTCTCACTGAACCCGAAGAAAGGAAGTTTCCTGACCTTTATAAAAAAGTAATAGCAGAAATGAAGCCCCGCCAGATGGTTATAGTTGCCATGCCTGATCAGTTTCATTATCCTGTGGTGATGGAAGCTCTGATGAATGACCAGCATGTTCTTTGCGTTAAACCATTGGTACTTAAGTACGAACAGGCTGTAGAGATTGAGAAAACAGCTTTCAACAAAGGCTTATTTGTAGGAGTTGAATATCATAAACGTTTCGACCGGAGATCATTAATGGCTAAAAGGAGTTGCGAACTAAAGCAATTCGGAGAGTTCATTATGGGTGAGGCAAAGCTGATTGAGCCATATTATTACAGGTCATCTAATTTCCAGAACTGGTTCACATGCGATAAAACTGATCCGTTCGTATATATCGGATGCCATTATGTTGATCTGGTCTATTTCATTACCGGATTGAAACCGGTTGAAGTTTCAGTTTCAGGGATTAAGGGTAAGTTCCCAAATGGCAACGAGGGATATCTATGGGCCAATGGCAGGATCCGTTTCGAAAATAATGCTCTTCTTTCTGTAATAGATGGTTTAGGATATCCGGATGATGCAGCCGGGAGCAATGATCAAAGCCTGCAGATGTTCTTTGAAGGTTATGGTAAAACCGGTATGATCAAACATAATGACCAGTTTCGCGGGGTTGAACATTCATATCTGGAGGGAATAGGGTGTGGCGGATCGCATTTTAACTATGTGAGCCCTGATTTTTATAAGCTTGTCCCATGGGAAGGTGAGGGATACAAGCCTGTAGGATATGGTTTTGATTCCGTTGCAGCTTCTATCACAATGGCATATCAGATTGAAAATGAAGTATGTAAAATGTCAGGTTCTGAGTCCCTGATTAAGAGACAGGAAATGATCAGAAATACAGACAATAAAGGAATTATAGCTACACCTGCTAACAGTTATATTAATGAATTAGTTGTTGAAGCCGCACGCATATCAATATTAAATGATGGTGAGGCTGTTACTATAGAATATGGCAGTAATCCGCATGTTAAAATGCGTTCAAAAACAAAATAATTAAACTTTTGATATATTTCCTTTTCAGGATTACTCAACTTTGAATATTCAATAAATAAATATCTCTGGTATGAAAAAAGAAACTCTTCTGGCTGCACTTTCAATTATGCTTTTCTTTGCTTATTCATGCAAAAACACATCAAATGAGTTCAGGTCGATCAGTCCTGAAACCCTGAAAGACAAGATTGCCGGAGGCTGGGCCGGGAAAATGATAGGAGTTACCTACGGTGCTCCGACTGAATTCAGAGCACTCAGCAAGATCTACGGCGATTCTATAAAGTGGAAGCCTTCTGACATTAAAGGGAGCTTGTGGCAGGACGATATATATGTACAACTAACCTTTTTAATGTCGATGGATAAATACGGAATCGATGCTCCTGCAAAAAAATACCAGGAGATGTTTGCAAAGGCCGGATATCCGTTATGGCACGCCAATATGCAGGGAAGAAAAAACTACTATGATAGTATTTTTGCCCCGTTATCCGGAAATCCTGAATATAATCTCCACGCAGACGATATTGATTTTCAGATAGAAGCGGATTACATTGGGTTTATGTGCCCTGGAATGCCAAAGACAGCTTCAGCAATTGCGGATAAGATAGGACACATAATGAACTATGGAGATGGAGTATATGGAGGAATATTTGTTGCTGCACTTTACTCCGAAGCCTATTTTGATTCAGATATTAATAAGATTATTGAAAAAGCGCTAAAATCAATACCCTCAGAAAGTGACTACTTTAAGATCATAGGTGATGTAATTAAGCTTCATCAGCAATATCCGGCTGACTGGCAGGCCGCATGGAGGGAACTCGAGGATAAATGGGGAGACGAGGATATTTGCGGAGCCGGTTCTCCTTTTAATATCGATGCAAAGCTGAATGGAGCATATATTGTAATGGGTCTGCTTTATGGGGAAGGTGATCCTGCCAAAACTCTTGAAATAACTACCCGCTGTGGCCAGGATTCGGATTGTAATCCTTCAAACGCAATGGCAGTCCTTGGAGTAATAAAAGGATTCAGTGGTCTTCCGGAAGATATGCAACATGGAATACAGGCAATAGGCGACTCAATTTTTATCAATACATCTTATTCGTTTAACTCCGCCGTCACCAGTACAAATAAGTATGCACTGGATCTGATTGCAAAAGATGGGGGAAAAGTTACAGATAAAGATATTATGGTAAAAATTCAGGCGGCAGTTGCCCCTGAGAATGAAATATCATTTCCTGATGTAGTTTTTGATAAAAATATATCCGTATTTGAAAAGAATGGCTGGACATTTAAAGGAAACTGGAAAACACTGGAGGATCCATCGATGAATGATAACCAGCAAAGAAACCAGTCGATGTATTCCGAGAAGGCGGGTGATGAACTTGAATTTGATTTCAACGGAACAGGTATTTCCATCATGGGCAACTGGTATAAAGATGGAGGGAAAGCCGATATATATGTTGATGGTAAACTTCATCGCAGCATTGATACTTACTATGATTTTGCAAATCAGCAACATACGGCAAGCATCTGGCATGTGCTGAATCTGCAGCCCGGAGATCATAAGGTCAGAGTGGTAGTTAAAGGGGATAAACGCCCTGAATCAGCCGGAAGTAAAGTATATATAGCTTCAGCGACCATTTTCAAAACTGCCTCCAAGAAAAGTGATACCTTTAAATTCTCATTTGAAAAATAATATTAAATATTTATCTTAATTTAGTTACCATAATTCTGCGAAAATCTGCGGGATCTGCGGGAAAAAGAAAAATCTTTCCCGCAGATTGCACAGATCAACGCAGATCTATATATGCATTCATCTTTTTACTTTAATCTTTTATCTTTCAAATCATGTTCATACCACAAAGTTATTCACTGGCCATTATCCTCTGTGTTGTTACGATGTTATGCTGGGGATCGTGGGGCAATACTCAAAAGCTTGCGGGAAAATCGTGGCGTTTTGAGCTGTTTTATTGGGATTATATCCTGGGTATTCTCCTGTTCTCCCTTTTGCTTGGCTTCACCCTCGGCAGCAGCGGTGAAAATGGTCGCGGTTTCATAGAAGACATCAGCCAGGCTGAAAGAGGGAATATATTTAATGCAATTCTGGGTGGTATAGTTTTTAATGCTTCAAATATCCTGCTTGTAGCCGCAATGGCAATTGCAGGTATGGCTGTTGCATTTCCCGTTGGAGTTGGAATTGCATTGGCTTTAGGTGTTATAATCAACTATGTTTTTGTTCCGCAGGGTAATCCGACATGGCTTTTTGGCGGAGTTATCCTTATAGTAGCTGCCATTATTATTGATGCCATTGCCTATAAAAAACATAGTGCTTCTTTAAAGAAAGTCTCAGGCAAAGGGATCCTATTGTCAATATCAGCCGGGGTCCTGATGTCTTTATTTTATCGGTTTGTAGCCAGTTCAATGGTAACCAGTTTTGAACTCCCTGAGGCCGGAAAGCTTACCCCATACTCAGCAATTTTCTTTTTTTCAGTAGGGGTAGTATTAAGTAATTTTCTATTCAACTACCTGATAATGAAGAGACCATTTGAAGGAGAACCTCTTTCTTTCAAGGATTATACTAAGGGCAGTTTAAGAGCCCATCTTACAGGTATCACCGGAGGTATGATATGGAATATAGGAATGTCCATGAGTATTATTGCCTCAGGGAAAGCCGGATTTGCTATCTCTTACGGATTGGGACAGGGTGCCACACTAATTGCAGCTTTATGGGGTGTTTTTATATGGAAAGAATTTAAAGGAGCTTCCAAAACAGTAAATACTTTGATCTTTTTTATGTTCCTTGCTTATCTTGCCGGATTGGCATTATTGGTGTATGCCGGGTCGTAAAAATGAATTCATTAAACAAAGCCTGAGATTATATAATAGGGATTATTACCGGTAGAGACGTTGTATGCAACGTCTCTACTTTTTTACTCTGATAAACGATGTCTACATGAGGTCCTTTTCAAAAGCCGCCTTATTGAATTTATACTTATCGCCTAGAAAATCAATGATCTTCAATGTATCTTCATAGGCATTACCTAAACATGTAGAAGCACCGGGAGACGGAGTTATATTAAATATTATTTTATCCCCTGTAAGCTTCGCCTCTCCCATTTCAAGTTTTCGTGTACTGTTGTTAACTATCTGAGGCCTGGTGCCACCTATTCCTTTGGCATAGCGTAGCTCATTCAATTTCAGTGATGGCACTATCTTTCTTATCTGTTTTATAAACAGACGTTTACCTATAAATGGCAGATCATATAGAAAATTGACAAATATGTAGCTGAAGAGAACCTTATCGAATACGATTTTTAACAGGCTTATCACAGGGCTCAATCCAAGTCCGAAAGTTTTCCAGTATTCGACAAAGGTTGACATGTTATGTCGCTCGAGCTGAAATATAGGTTTTGCCGTAGGACCGAATCTTGTTATTCCTTCACTATGGACTTCAGGATCTCCATGAATTGCTGCAAAAGGCAGTTTGGGAACCTGAATTGTATATACTTTCCCATTAAGTACTTTCGGAGCAGTATAGAAGCTTCCGGCCATGGATAATACTGATAAGTTCTTACCATATCCAAGGGATTTTGCAATCATAAGGCTATGACCACCAGCTGCAATAATTACTACTGACGCAGTGAAATCTCCTTTATCTGTTATAACTGTATAATAATCTTCGCTTTTTAATATTTTCAGAAGCTTAGTATTAAGATGAATATCGAGATTGGGATTTTTCCGTAACGCATTGTTGACAAATGAATGACAAAGTCTTTTAAAATCAACCGTATATCCGTCTTTGGTAACCAGTGCCAGGATTTCCTGGGAAGGATCTCTTCCCTCAAGTACTCTTGGTTCAATTCTTCCTATTTCATCTCTTTCTATCATCCTCAGATTAGGAAACAAAGTGCTGAAAGCAGGATATCGTCCTCTCAGCTCTTCAACCTGATTCCTGCCAACAGCCAGAACCATCTTTGAGTATTTATTGAATATCCTCAGGTCATCAGGCGAGCTCTTTTCATTCTCGAGATACTTCATAACCATGTCCGCCATCCGCTTTACGCTTCTGGCTTTTTCAAGGGAGTAGTTTGTCTCTATGTCACCGAAATGAAGAGTCTGGCTGTTATTATAAGAGGCTGAATTTACCAGTCCAAAGTCGGAATACTTTTCTATTAAGCCGATTTTCCTGATGTCGGTGTATTTGGTTAGAGTATAAAGCAAGGCACTTCCTACCACCCCTCCCCCAACAATCAGGACATCATATTTCGTATTTGTAACATTAGTCATAGCATCCTATAATCGTTCTGTTATCGGAATATATTCATGTTTACCATAAACATTCTTAAATGCAGGTCGTATAATTCGCTTTGCACTGAATGTAAGTTCTTCAATCCTGTGGGTGCACCATCCTGAAACTCTGGCAACCGCAAAAAGAGGTGTATAGAGCTCCTGTGGAATATCAAGACAGGCATAGACAAAACCTGAATAAAAATCTACATTAATACAAACCACTTTTGTGGATTTCTCTCCTTTAAACACTCTGAAAACTTCAGGTGTCAGTCTTTCAACCAGAGCATAGAGTTCGAATTCCTCAAGACGACCCTTTTCAATTGCAAGTTCTCTCGCTTTTGCTTTTAAAATTGCAGCCCTTGGATCAGAAATTGTATAAACAGCATGTCCTATCCCGTATATTTTTCCTGAAAAATCATTTGCCTTTTTATTAAGGATCTTCAGAAGATGTTCTTCCACCTCTTCTTCACTGGTCCAGTCTTTTACATGAGTTTTCATGTTTTCCATCATTTCCAGGACTCTGACATTCGCTCCTCCATGCAACGGCCCTTTTAATGATCCGATGGCTGAAGTAACCGAAGAATAGATATCTGTTTCAGAGGAACTTGTTACCCTCATTGTAAAGGTTGAATTATTTCCTCCACCGTGTTCTGCATGAAGAACAAGTAACAGGTCGAGCAGATCAGCTTCAAGTTTTGAAAAACCGGTACAATCACCTTTTATCAGATAAAGAAAATTTTCAGCTGTTGTCATATTTATCTGAGGATGACGGATAGAAAGGGTCTTTCCTTTGTAAAGATGTCTCAGAGCCTGATATGAATATGCGACAATAGTCGGGAATTTGGCCATTATATTTAACGACTGCTTAATCATATTGTCAAGAGAGATGTCATCCGGCTTTTCGTCAAGAGTATACAATCCTAAAACAGACCTGGCAAGTATATTCAGAACATCTTTTCCTTTCATGGACAGGATCATGTCTTTAACAAAATCATCAGGTAAGGAGCGTAATGAGGCCATATGTTCCGAAAATTCCTGCAATTCTTCATTATTGGGCAGATTTCCGGTTAACAAAAGGTATACAGTCTCGTCAAATCCATGCCGGTTTTCTTTCTGAAATCCATGTATAATATCTTCAATATCTATACCCCTGTACAGCAACCTTCCGGGGATAGCAACGACTTTCCCGTCCTCTTTCTTATATCCTACAACATCGCCGATATTTGTCAATCCAACTAAAACACCTGTTCCATCCTTATTTCTCAGACCGCGTTTAACCTCAAACTGCTCAAATAAATCATTATCAATCTGGCATGAAATTTTTACCTGTTTCTCTAATTTTGAAAAAAAACTCTTGTCGTTCATAAGAATTGTATTATTATAATTTATAGCTAAATATTTGAGATTATTGCATCTGCAAATTCAGATGTCTTAACCAGTGTTGCGTTTTCCATCAAACGGTGAAAATCATATGTAACTCTCTTACTGTGTATAGTTTTCTCCAATCCTGAGTAGATACTTTCAGCAACTTTGTTCCAGCCGATGTAATCAAACATCAATGCACCGGATAATATAACAGAACCCGGGTTTACTTTATCCTGATCGGCATATTTAGGAGCAGTTCCATGTGTCGCTTCAAATATTGCATGGCCGGTTTCAAAATTGATATTTGCGCCGGGAGCGATCCCTATTCCACCAACAATAGCTGCGAGAGCATCAGAGATATAGTCACCGTTAAGATTTAGTGTAGCTATAACTGAATATTCAGCAGGACGGGTAAGAATCTGCTGCAGGAAAGCATCGGCTATTACATCTTTAATGATCACCTTTCCTTCGGATTCTGCCTGCTTAAGTGCCTTATCTGCAACTTCCATGCCTTTCTTCTCTGAAATTTGTTTATGCTGTGACCAGGTAAAAACTTCCTTGCCAAATTCTCTTTCAGCCAGAGCGTATCCCCACTTCATAAAAGACCCTTCAGTGAACTTCATTATATTTCCTTTATGAACAAGTGTAACAGAGGGTAATTTCTTTTCAATTGCATATTTTATAGCCTGTCTGACAAGACGTTCTGTTCCTTCAACAGAAACAGGTTTAATTCCGATGGAAGATGTTAAGGGAAACCTGATTGATGTGACACCCATCTCATCAATTAAGAACCTTTTGATTTTGTCTGTCTCGGGTTTGCCGTTCATGAATTCTATCCCGGCATAGATATCTTCTGTATTTTCCCTGAATATGTGCATATTAACCTTTTCAGGCTGCTTTACGGGGCTTGGAACTCCGCTGAAATACCGTACTGGCCTGTAGCATGTATAGAGGTCTAGTAACTGCCGCAGAGCAACATTTAATGAACGCATACCTTCGCCAATCGGAGTAGTAAGTGGTCCCTTTATTCCAACCAGGTATTCCCTGAAGCTTTTAAGTGTCTCGTCCGGTAACCAATTGCCGGTTTGTTTAAATGCTTTTTCTCCGGCAAGTACCTCTTTCCATGCTATTTTCCGTTTCCCTCCGTAGGCTTTGCTCACTGCTGCATCAAAAACACGTACTGAAGCTTTCCAGATATCAGGTCCCGTTCCGTCTCCCTCTATGAATGGGATAATTGGATTTTCAGGAACAATTAATTTGCCGTTTTTTAGTGTGATTTTTTCAGGTGTCATAATATAAAGTTATTTTAAACACAAAGTGTAACTAAGTATTTCACAAAGGAACACAAAGGACCGCATACCACTTGTATAATCTTCGTGTTACTTTGTGAGTACCTCTGTGATAATTTGTGGTTTAATAAAAAAAACATCTTAATATTAAAATAGTTATTGATTTGATTTTCTGATCAGATTCAGAGCACTACCAGCCTTAAACCACGCTATCTGGGCCTCATTATAGGAATGCTTTGCTATTATGGTTTCCTTTTCTCCGTTTGAATGGTTAAGAATAATTATCAGTTTCTTGTCCGGGGCGAAATCTTTTAATCCTTCTATATCAATTCTATCGTCTTCCAGAATTTTATTATAATCATTTTTATCGGAGAATGTTAAGGTAAGTACACCCTGTTTCTTCAGGTTTGTTTCATGGATACGGGCAAATGATTTCACGATCACTGCTTTTACATTCAGATACCTGGGTTCCATCGCAGCATGTTCGCGTGAAGATCCTTCCCCAAAATTCTCCTCTCCGGCAACCACTGATCCCATTCCNACTGCTTTATAAGATCTGGCGACAGAAGGAACTGTATCATANTTCCCTGTTAACTGATTAAGTATAAGGTTAGTCTTTTCATTGAAGNAGTTTACAGCACCGATCATGTAATTATTTGAGATGTTCTCCAGATGACCACGGTACTTTAACCAGAATCCGGCCATCGAAATATGATCAGTAGTGCATTTTCCCTTAGCTTTAATAAGCAAGGGGAGCCCTGTAAAATTGAGTCCGTCCCATTCTTTGAAAGGTGCCAAAGATTGTAGTCTGTCCGAATCGCCTGCAATTAATATTTCTATCTTATTTCCCGATTTTTCAGGTTTCTGGTAACCGTTTTCGATAACCCCGAATCCCAAAGGAGGAAGTTCAAATCCCTCTGGTTCAGCAAATTTAACCTCAATTCCGTCAGAATTCAATAACGTATCTGTAACCGGGTTAAATGTTAGTATTCCTGAAATAGCAATAGCAGTTACTATCTCAGGTGAAGCAACAAAGGCATGGGTATTTGGGTTTCCATCGGTACGTTTTGCAAAATTACGGTTAAAGGAATGAATAACTGTATTAACCGGATTCTTATCTGATCCTTTACGGTCCCATTGACCAATGCACGGTCCACAGGCATTGGCAAATACTTCACCTCCAAGTTTTTCAAACAGGTTAAGATAACCATCACGCTCTGCAATAAATCTGATCTGTTCTGATCCTGGTGTGATTTTAAATTCAGACCTGGCACTAAGCTTCAGATTCAGTGCGTTTTTCACAACAGACGCTGCACGGGATATATCTTCATAAGATGAATTTGTGCAAGATCCTATAAGACCAACTTCAACATTTACAGGCCACCTGTTTTTTTCAGCAGCTTCTTTCATTTGTGAAATAGGAGTAGCCAGGTCAGGAGTAAAAGGACCATTGATATAGGGTTCCAGTTCTGACAGATTTATTTCGATAAAATGATCAAAGTATTTGGCCGGATCTGCCGATATTTCAGAATCGGTGATAAGATGTTCCCTGTTTTTGACAGCAAGTTCTGCGACCTCTTTTCTTCCGGTTGCTAACAGATATCTTTCCATAGCATCATCAAACCCAAAAATGGAACATGTGGCGCCTATTTCGGCTCCCATATTGCAGATTGTAGCTTTTCCGGTACATGAAAGTGAAGCAGCTCCTTCGCCAAAGTACTCTACAATACATCCGGTTCCTCCGCTAACAGTCAGCAGTCCTGCAACTTTCAGAATTATATCTTTTGGTGAGGTCCATCCGTTAAGTTTACCGGTTAATTTGATTCCAATTATCNTTGGGAGTTTAAGTTCCCATGGCATGCCCGTCATTACATCTACGGCATCAGCCCCTCCCACTCCTANTGCAACCATCCCCAGACCACCCGCATTCGGTGTATGGGAATCGGTACCAATCATCATACCTCCCGGAAACGCATAATTTTCAAGAATTATCTGATGGATAATTCCAGCTCCCGGTTTCCAGAAACCAATATCATACTTATTACAGACAGAACTTAAAAAATCATAAACTTCCTTGTTAGTATATACTGCTGATTTCATGTCTTCGGCAGCTCCTGATTTTGCCATTATAAGATGATCGCAATGAACAGAAGCAGGAACTGCAGTATTTTCTTTCCCTGCCATCATGAACTGTAATAGTGCCATTTGAGCTGTGGCATCCTGCATTGCTACCCTGTCGGGTGCAAAATCAACATAATCAATTCCCCTTACCAGGGATTTTTTCTGTTTCTTTTCAAACAGATGGCTATAGAGAATTTTCTCACTTAAAGTTAAAGGACGCCTAAGGTTCTTCCTTATCTCACTGATTCTGGCAGGAAGCTCCTTGTAAAAACCGGTGATCATATCAAAATCAAATATCATAGTAAAATAGTTTTAACAAATTATGACCTTACATGGCCATTCCCTTCAACAATCCATTTGTAAGTTGTCAATTCCTCAAGTGCCATGGGACCTCTCGCATGTAATTTCTGGGTAGAGATGCCTATTTCAGCACCAAGGCCGAATTCCGAACCATCTGTAAATGCTGTTGAAGCATTTGTATAGACCGAAGAAGCATCTACTGACTTAATAAACAATTGAATCCGTGAATTGTTCTCAGAAATAATAGCCTCACTATGTTTTGACCCGTTTTTATTAATGTGGAACAAGGCTTCATCAAATGAATCTACTGTTTTAACGGCCATTTTGTACGAAAGAAATTCTGTACCAAACGAATCCTTCCCGGCTTTTTTGAGAAGTCCTGAGGGATATTTCCCTTTTAATGCACGGTATGCCTTTTCATCTGCATAGATAATAACATTTGAATCTGAACAGAGACCAACAAGGTAATCAATATCAGCCAGTCGAGTTTCATGCACTATGAGGCAGTCAAGAGCATTGCAAACGCTCACTCTGCGGGTTTTGGCATTGTTAATAATCAGCCGGCCCTTTTCTTTGTCCCCAAACTCATCAAAATAGGTATGGCAAATCCCCGCACCAGTTTCTATTACAGGTATTGAGGCATTTTCACGAACATAATCTATCAGGCTGCGACTGCCTCTCGGAATTATCAGATCAACATACTCGCGGGCATTCAATAACTGTTTGGTTTCGTCGCGACCCGCAGGCAGAAGAGTCAGTATATTCTGATCAATTCCATTTGTTTCAAGAACTGACCTGATCACCTTCACAATAGCCTTGTTAGAGTTTATTGCTTCACTTCCTCCTTTGAGAATACATGCATTTCCTGATTTCAGGCATAACGTGAATACATCAAAAGTAACATTCGGCCGGGCTTCATAAATGACTCCAATCACGCCAAAAGGAACAGATATCTTCGAAATTTTCAGCCCGTTTGGCCTGTCATTTCGCAAAAGAACTTTGCCTACCGGACTTGGTAAACTCACAACATTACGAATATCTGAAGCAATTACTTCAAGTCTCCCTGATGTTAGCAACAACCGGTCGTACCGGGGATCCGATTCATCCATCAGCAAGAGATCTTTTTTATTCTCAGCAATAATGAACTCTGCATTTACAGGGACTGCTTCTGCAACTAATACCAGGATCCTGTTAATAGTATCATTATCCAGAACATTTAAGGTATGGCTGGCCTTTACAGATTTTTTGAATACAGGAGTGCAATCCATTATTAAATCATTACTCGTTTCGCTTTTATAGTCCAGGTATCCAGGTTCCTGTTATCAGGTTTTTCCCTGTAATCCTTATACTTCTTTGCCAGTCAGATCCTTCGCTCTGAGCCCTAAGCTCTTTGCCCTATGCCTATTACTTATACCTGAATACTGTTTTTATTTTTCTCATTAATTACCAGGTAATCATAATGAATAAATGGTTTGTTAAGCTTTTCACCAATGTTTTGCTCAGCTTTTTTCGAGTCGAATTGTGCTTTTCCCAATCCTATTATGTTTCCTTCCTCATCCATTATCCTGACAATATCTCCGCTTTTAAAAAATCCTTCGACTCTGGTTATACCGATCATTAGTAAACTGGTAGCCTTCTCGCCATAGAGAGCCTCTTTTGCACCATTATTTATATATACAGCACCTTTTGCAAAAGTATCAGAGTGTGACAGCCACTTTTTAACTCCTGTTTCTCTTTTACTATTGGCTACAAAATGTGTAAAAGGAACATCTTTTCCTCTAATAATATTGGTGATTATTGAATCTCTGATCCCGTTGGCAATGAAAACATTAATGCCCTGTGAGGCTATTTTGCGTGCAATTGAACATTTTGTAATCATGCCTCCCCTGCCGAAACCTGATTTCACCGGTGAAATGTATTTATCAAGATCTTCAGAATCCTCATCTATTCTGGTAATAAGTTCAGTATCAGACTGACCAGGAACACCTTTGTAAACACCATCAACATTGGACAGGATGAAAAGCGAATCACAGTCCATCATTGAAGAAATAAGACCAGACAATTCATCATTATCAGTGAACATAAGTTCATTAATCGATATGGTGTCATTCTCATTGACAATAGGTAATACTTTGTTCTCAAGCATTGCTGATATACAGTTTTTCATATTCAGGTAATGTACTCGGTCCCTGAAACTCTCTTTGGTCGCAAGTAACTGGCCGGCTTGAATACCGTATTTACCAAAAAGAAACTGGTAACTCGACATTAGCTTCACCTGCCCTATTGCTGCCCAGATTTGTTTTGCAGCGACTATGTTTGTTTTTTTTGAAGGCGATATTTCACTACGGCCTGCAGCTACAGCTCCTGATGAAATTAAAACCACCTCAATCCCTTGCTTAAACAGAATAGCAACATCTTCCACCAAACGAAGAATTCTTCCGTCATTGAGTGAACCATCGCTTTGGGTAATTACGTTGCTCCCTACCTTAATTGCAATTCTGTTAAATTCTGGTTTTATATTTTTCAATTTATTACCATTTGTGCCCTATACGATCTATTTTGTCGCAAAATTAAAAGAAATAGTGAATATAATATAGCCAAACTGAATAATTAAGAATATACGTTTAAATCCTTGCAGTAAATATTTTTTGCTTTTTATGAAAAAAATCTGCCAATTTTTCAAACATTTTTCAATTTATAACAGATAGTCAAACAGGCTGAAAAACATGACAATTATCATGTATTTACCACATTTACAGTACCGATCAGGATTACACAAATAATACTATAATGTGTGTGGGAATCCGTTGAAATCTTACTAAAAGAAGTTTCTTTGCCTGTTATTGCGAAAATCCAAATCAGGTTAATTTATTTTACAATTATTTGTCCCTCCAGTTTAACATCAGCGGAGGATGATCCTATGAAAAACTTTACTTTACCGGATTCAAGTACCCATTTCTGTTCTTTAGAGTCCCAATAACGGATGTCGTTTGCATTTAACGGAATTGAAACAGATGATTCACCATTTCTTGGGATGAAAACCCGCTTGAATCCTTTCAATGCGTACGATGGACGTTCAACTTTGGAATCAGGAAAGGCTGCATAGAGTTGCACCACCTCATCACTGTCAAAGTTACCGGTATTCTTAATGGTGAATGTAAGATTAATAACCTCATCGCTTCTGAGGATACTCTTATCAGTTTTCAAATCAGAATACCTGAAATTTGTATAGGTTAATCCATAACCAAATGGGAATAGCTTGACATTCTTATCATACATATAGGTTCTTCCATGACGAATGTTATAATCAAGCATCGGGGGCAATTTATCAATGGAAGTTATCCATGACTGAACAAGCTTTCCGGCGGGGCTGACCTTTCCAAAGATTACATCAGCCATTGCATTTCCCATTTCCTGGCTCGACTGGCTTATATGCAGAATAGCAGCTACATGTTCTTCAGACCAGTTAATTGCAAAAGGGAAGCTAGATACCAGTATTAGAATTGTTTTCGGATTGGCTGTCCTTACAAGTTTTACAAGATCTTCCTGTTCAATAGAGATCGCCTGACGATCTATGTCTTCACGTCCGTCGCTGGCGACATAGTTTTGTCCCCAGCCAAGTCCGTGGCTGAGAGGATGATTTCCGATACAAACAATCGCAACATCGCTTTCTTTAGCTGCAATAATTGCAGAATCGGCTTTGTTACTGGCTGCGTACCTGATAATTACATTCTCTCCCACAGCATTTCTGATTCCCTGCAGGATAGTGACTTTATAGGGAGGAGTGCCTGAATACCAGTCTGATACAACCAGATTAGCAGAAGGTCCTATTACAGCAATAGATTTAATCCTATCTTTCTGAAGAGGAAGCAGCATATTTTCATTTTTCAGCAACACAATCGATTTTTCAGTAGCTTTCCTTACCAGATCATGTGCCTCCTGCTTTGTCCATGGCGCAATTGTATCATCAATTCCTATCCTTGAATACGAATTTTGTGGTGAATTATCTAATAAGCCCAGTTTCAGTAGAACTCTGAAATTGCCATAAATTGCCTCTTCAATTTCCTTTTCAGTCACTAATCCCTGCTCCAATGCTTCTTTAACAGATGAGCGGTAATCATCTAGAAACATGGTGATCCCGGCTTTAATACATTTTGCTGCAGCAACAGTCAGAGATTGATAATATGCATGAGTGGTAAGCAATTGTTTAAAAGCACCTCCGTCAGTGCAAATTATACCACGCAATCCCCAATCTTTCATTGTTACATCCCGCAATACAGGATGAACTGTGCATGGAATGCCATTGTATTTATTGTAGGCTGTCATAAAAGCCTGTGAGCCACCTTCTGTTACGCCCTTAAAAAATGCATATGAATAGTATTCACGGAACAACTGTTCATCAAAATCAGAACTGTTATAAGAACGATTGTTTTCGTTGCTGTTTGCCAGGAAGTGTTTCATAAGGGAAGCTGTCTTCCAATATACAGGATTATCTCCCTGAAGTCCTTTTACATAGGATGTTACGAGTGCGGCATTCAGGAAAGGATCTTCCCCAAAACACTCCTCGGTTCTTCCCCATCTTATGTCCCTGCCCATGTCAGCATTAGGTGCAAATACTATTAATCCGGAAATACCAAAATTTCTGTTCTGAGCCAGATACCTGGCCTCAGTTGCCTCCCAGCCGGCTACCTGCCGGATCAGCTCAGGATCCCACATTTCGGCCAGGCCGATAGCCTGGGGGAAGGTAGTCGTAGATGAAGCCTTTGCGCCACGTACAGCCCAGTTTGCCGGGCCGCTGTATGCAAGACCATGTAATCCTTCCACAGTGCGTGTGCCTTTGACTCCAAGACGTGGAACGGAGATCATAGGAGAAAGACAATTTACTTTTTCTTCAAGTGTCATTAATGAAATAAGATTCTTAATCCGCTCATCTTCACCAAGTAATGGATTCTGAAAAGGATATTTCTGTGCAGATAATATCGTATTCACTAAAACCAGGAAAAAAAGAAAACATAATTTTTTCATAATGATCGCTTTTTGATTTTTTGTATAAACTGTTGTTTTGGGTCAGAGTTTTACCAGCCTGATTGCTTTTATAAGTCCTGCCTGTTCCTTCTTTTTCTCCAGCAGTTTAAGTACCAGCAGTTCTGAACCCGGATTAATATCTACATTTCCGATTGTCATCCATATCCAGGTACGCTCGTGAGATTCACTACGTTTCACATAATCACGGTCAGGAAGAACTATTGATTCAAATGGTTTGTCAATCGTGAATGGTATCAATTGTGATCGGGACTTGAAAACCATTTTACTCCCGGTTTCACTTGCAGGACAGCCATACTCCAATTCCACCATGTAAGTACCGGCATTGTTAATATTGAGTTTCCAGAAAATGGAATCTCCATTTTGCTGCCAGTTTTCTGTATGTGCCTGGTTGGGATGAATGCTGGAGTATTTAATCTTACCTGATAAGGTCGCATCCTGAACAAGAAGTGTAATCCTTGTTTCTGCCGGGAAACCTGCCTCAATAGCTGTTACAGGTATATATTCAGAGATCATTTCCTGCTCCCATTTGGAATAGACCGAAGCCAGTAATAAACCAGTTGATCTCTCAGTTCCTGAAATGTCTCTTTTTTGTGACGGATCTTTTAACATGTCATAGAGCAGAGTATCTTTCCCTGTAACTACAAGACGATAATGTTCATTTCTCACCGATCCGATGCAGGCATCAAGAGGCTGGAGCCCCTGTCTCGAAAAGATATAACGGTCTTCAGGTTTTTCATTCAAGGTTATTATACCGGAAAGGTCTCTTCCGTCGACAGCCATTTCTGAGCTGGATTTAATTTTACAAAACCTCAGCAGTGTAGGGAGAATATCGATATCCTGGGCCAACTGGCTGGTATTCCCCCTTTTAATGGAGCCTGGCCATGAAATATAACACGGAACTCTGACTCCTCCTTCATCTACCGAACCCTTTATTCCTTTCATTTCGCCATTGTAGCGCACTGTATTAGGACCATTGTCTGACAAAAAAACTACGATCGTATTCTTTCTTATTTTCAGTTGATCAAGTTTTAACAGTATACGGCCAATGTTTTGATCCATATTCTCAACCATTCCATATACTGACGACAGTTCATCGTCCAGCCCCTTCACCTTATATTTATTGAAGTATTTCTCAGGTACCTGAAACGGAGAATGGGGAACGTTGTATGAAACATAACAAAAGAATGGATTCCCTGTGTTTCTAGTTATAAAACTTATAGCCTGATCAGTAAAAAAATCTGTTGAATATCCGGAGGATTGTATTTCGTCATCGTTTTTTTGATAAAGTGCGTCGAAATAATAACCGAGATGGCCCACGCAAAAGCCTACAAACTCATCAAAACCCTGCCTGTTTGGATGCTGCTGATAATGTCCCCCATTATGCCATTTTCCAAAACAACCTGTGATATAATCATTCTCTTTAAGGATTTCTGCAATAGTAACCTCATTGGTCCTCATATTTTCAAAACCCCGGGTAACTGAAGATACTCCGGTACGAAGGAAATAGCGTCCTGTAAGGATCTCAGACCGGGTGGGTGCACTGAGCGGACAGACATAAAACCTGTCGAAGCTCATGCTTTGTTTTGACAGCCTGTTAAGTACCGGAGTTTCAACCAGTTTATTTCCATTGATGTTGACATCACCCCATCCCATATCATCGGCAAGTATTAAAACTATATTCGGATGGGCAGCTCGTCTTGCAGAATCATTACAACCTGCCGGAATTACAGCCAGGGCTGCTAAGCACAGAATACCAAGTTGGGTGTCTTTCATTTTTTATCTTCATATTAGTAAACAGGTTTACCATTTGATATTATTGCAGTCTTATTTCCCCGTACCGTTTTGAAGCCAAACATTGACTCCTGGTGCGTCTCCATTGTATGGTTTACCAAGAATATCGAGATCTCCGTCTCCATCAAGATCTGTAATCTCAGAATCGTGCAGGTCAATACCTTTAGAAATAATAATGTCTTTGGGGAAATGACCTTTCCCGTCACCAAGAAGGATCCTGCTGACAGCTCCGGTATGTCCGTCTAATGTCATCTCAGCATACCAGATATCCATATTACTATCCTTGTCAAAATCGATTATTGCAAGTGTATGCCCGTTGCTGACTTCAGGAAGTATCTCATTTTTTACCCAGGTCCCTGCCTGGTATTTGTACATATACATTGGAGCCCGGCCATCGCCCACCACAAGGACAACCTCAGGTCTGCCTCCTTTTATAAGCTGACCTGTTGCAACGCGGCTGAAAGTATAAGAGGCATCAATCAGGTTAAACATGAACTTGTTATCACCCAGATATTTAAACCACATGCCTCCTCCTATTATATCCTGAACACCATCACCGTCAATATCGGTTACTGACAGACCCTCATGTTCATTTATTTTTTTCCATGCCGGGTATGAGCCATACTGCTCCATCTGGCTGTCGGACGAATATTTAAATACAGGTATCAGTTTCCATTTCTTAAGTTTTTTTGGTTCAGCGGGGATCCGTGTAAAATATAGAGTCTGGTCTCCCTGTGCCCAGAAAACCAGATCTTTTTTACCATCTCCATCAAAATCTCCTATAATCTGGTCATGCACCTTATTACCACCTGAATTACGTATCAGATAACGATTCCATCTGCCTGATAAATTAAAATCAGGAAAGGGATTTTCCCACCACCATACCTGGTTAGTTTGGGAGTCGCCTCCCGCAATTATATCAAGATCTCCATCTCCATCCAAATCACATGTTGCGGTTCCAGCCTCAATAAATAATATCTCGTCTTCTACAACATATTTCTTCCAGCCTTTTATAGTCCGGTTATACCATACAAGAGCAGGAGCCTTAGTGCGTTCTGAGATACAAAAGTCATTAATCCCGTCGTTATCGAAATCGGCGACTGCTGAAGATGTCTGCTGATCTCCTCCGTTAGGGGCCTCTATCTCTCCGGTACTGGTGGAAAGATGAACCCAGGATACCTGTGAAAGCAATGTCAAAGGGAGACTCATAACTACAATGAAAATCAGAATAATATATTTCCGCATATTCCTTTAAGTTTTAAGAGTATAAGACAAACCCAGATTCCATCTGAATCCTGGAAAAGGTGAAATATTGCTGGTAATAGCCTGAATAACATGAAAAAAAATGACAAAGGGAACATTTCGCATTGTGGCGGAGATCTTTGGGGACACGAATAAACCATCATTATCGCCATAATAACTGACGTTAAAGAGATGAATATTGGCAGATAACAGAACATTTTTTCCGATATTGATTTCAGATCGTTCACCCATAAGGCTGATAAAATGACCTTTTATAGTTCCCTCATCCTGTCCCCTGTCATTCCAGTAGGCAACTGATACAAAACTTTTTGCAGAAGGTTTGTACACTCCTGTCAACTCAAAAGTATAATATCGCTGGCCTTGCAGGATTGTTGCATCCGGCAGTTTATATTCACTGAAAAACGAGCTTATATCAACACCTGTCCTTAATTCAAATGAAGGTCTGTCAATAATTTTATAATGAAACCAATTATCAATTACCCAGGGCTTTAAATTGAAACCATAGGCGAGTACCGGTTCATAGCTGAACCTGCCCTTTGCAAGAGAAAGTGAAGCCATAATAGCTGGTTTCCCGAGTGAAAAAGAAGGTATTGACGCTATTCCATTACTATTCAGACTAAATGTACAATTAGCTTTAAGCTTTGATTTTGTGCTGTCGGCGCTCTCAGTTGAATAAGTAACAGCGAAAATGGAAAGGAATATCAGGCAAAATGTGATTTTCATTTATTGAAGATTATTGAAACATTGTTTTGGTATAAATATAATTAAGATAAATTTACCTTAAGAATAATACCTTATTAAGATGAAAACAAAAATCTTACTCTTATTAACCTTATGCCTGACCCAGTGGCAGTATAATACTGCATCTTGCCAGGCTATTACTGAGAATAAGCGGATAGCCGTGGAATGGCAGAGTGAGAAGCCATCAGGTTCCGTTGAAGTAATCAATGGAAAGCTTTACAATATTAAGATCAGTAAAGGGAAAGGTATTGTAAAAGACTCTCATTTTGAATTTAAATCAGCCGGTTCAAACCGGATTGAAATTTCTTTGAATGATATAAATACGAATTATGGAAGCGGGACCACAGTAGTCTCCATCCCTAACGGAACCAATTCCTTCTCCTTCTTCCTCAGAGATGTAAGTGCTGATTTTCCAATCTTTATCCCTCAGTATAAGGTGATTGTTTTCACTTCAGAAGATAAAAGAACATATCAGCAGGTTGAAGGTGAAATAAAAAATAGAGGACTTCTGACAAAGTTGCAGAGTATAGAAAAAGAACCTGAAGAGTCATTTGATTCAGCGGCTGTGTATACCAGAAATCAGATTTGTCCTATCTGGCTGGGAATTAGCCGTGATATCCGCATCTTTGAAATGGGTTCCTCCCAGGAAATGAATATAATTACTCCGCGACTGTCGTCTTCACCAGTTAAGCTTGCAGAGGCTGATTTTAACAATGTGGATTACAGTTATATGGCCGGTCGCGGACAATCAGTTGAACAAAAAATAAGTCGCAGACTTGAGGAAGGTGTTTTACCTATATTGCATACAAAACTTACAGACGAAGATATAGAATATAACAGTATAGCCTTTGTATCACTTGAATCTTCCCCTCTTATTGAAAAATCTAAAATAGGGACTCATTTTTTAGTAGCAGATTATTATAGTGCCGGACACATGTTTACTCCTGAGCAGCAAAATTTTCTGAAGCTGCTTCTTAAAACAGATTCGGTAAAAACTGAAGAGACCGTTTTATTTTATAAGGTTGAAGCGGTTAATAAATCATCTGTGCCTCGCTATGCCTTTTTCAGAACTCTCAGACCCGGATCAGGATGGTGGCAGAAATTCAAGTACAGCTATAATCCTAAAACCGGATTATCAAGTTATGCATCCAACAGGGTCTTCGGTATCTCAAAGCTAAATGGCAAACCCCTGCCCAATGAAGAAATTGCTGTACTGCTAAAACCAAATGAAAAAGCTGTCTTTGAGTTCAGACTCCCTCATACTCCTTTACCAGAGGAACGGGCGCAAAATCTTGCCGGCCAGTCGTTTGATGAAAAACATGGTGAGTGCAGGGATTTTTGGCAAACAAAGCTTGACTATGCTGCCAAAATAAAGTTGCCGGAAAAACGAATTGAAGAAATGATCCAGGCAGGGTTGTTACATCTCGATTTAATAACCTATGGCAATGAACCTGATGGAACTCTTGCACCCTGCATCGGGGTATATTCACCAATAGGGACAGAGAGCTCTCCTATCATTCAATTTTACAGCTCCATGGGTCTCAAAGACAATGCAAGAAGATCATTGATGTACTTTCTTGATAAACAACATGAAGACGGAATGATTCAGAATTTCGGAGGATATATGGTTGAAACAGGTGCTGCACTCTGGAGTATGGGTGAATACTTCAGATATACAAATGATACAACCTGGGTGAGACAGGTGGAATCAAAGCTTCTGAAATCATGTGAATACTTATTAAAATGGAGGGAAAAAAATAAAAAAGAGAGTCTGAAGGGGAAAGGATATGGCATGATCGATGGCAAAGTAGCCGACCCTGAGGATCAGTTTCACCAGTTCATGTTAAACGGATATGCATATCTGGGAATAAGCCGGGTAGCAGAGATGTTAAGCAAAGTTGACAGGGTGAACTCGGAACGTCTTAAACTTGAAGCAGAATCATGGAAACAGGATATCAGGAGCTCTTTTTTCAACTCAATGGCAGGATCACCTGTTGTTCCTCTTGGAGACGGAACCTGGTGTCCTACTGTCCCCCCTTGGACAGAGATGAGGACTCTCCGGCTGCTTTATCTTAATCCTGAAACATTTATGTCGCATGGTACCTTTACCGCCCCGGATGCGATGCTGGGTCCACTGTACCTGATATTTTGTGAAGTTCTTGAACCTCAGGAACAACCATCCAGAATGATGTTGGATTACCACAGTGAATTGTTTTATCAGCATAATGCAGCTTTCAGCCAGCCATATTACAGCCGTCACAACTGGCTGCAGCTTAAACGTGGACTGGTAAAGCCTTTCTTAAAGACTTATTACAATACATTTTCAGCACTTGCCGATCGTGAAACATATACATTCTGGGAGCATTTATATAAGGTAAGTGTTCATAAGACACATGAGGAAGCATGGTTTTTAATGGAAACACGCTGGATGTTGTATCTCGAAGACGGACAAACACTGAAATTACTTTCCGGAATCCCGCGTAAATGGCTGGAAGACGGTAAAAAGATTGAAGTTAAGAATGCTCAAAGTTATTTTGGGCCTCTTACATTTTCAGTAAGGTCAAGCGTTCAAAAAAGCTATATTGAAGCTGATATTGAATGCAATTCAGACCGGATGCCTCAAAAAGTAGCAATAAGAATTCCTCATCCTGAGGGAAGGAAACCTTTAAAAGTGACCGGAGGAACATATGATGAACAGAATGAATCCGTAGTAATTGAACCTTTTAATGGTAAGGCGTATGTTAAAATTGAGTATTGACCGGAGATCCTGAATTTGTCAGTGCGCAGGTTTTTATTCACTGCTTACCATTTCATCAGTGTCAGTAAATAAGATGTTAATTCAAGGGCCATATTTTTGTGCTGCTCTACATTAGGGTGCCAGTCACTTCCATTTGGGTCGAACGGAGTGAATTCAAAGTAAGAAATTCCGGGATCATCTTTTGCAGACTGATCAACAACGGCATGAATGTAATTCTGCCATTTTTTCCAAAGTTCATCCGGAGAAGAAGGACCTGCAACACAAACGATTTTTGAAGAAGAATAGTTTTTTCGTATTCGTTTCAGAAAATCCATATAGGTGTTTACAAACATGGCAGAGTCAAGTGGTGCAGACAGATCATTTCCTGCAAGATCTATCACCACGAGTTGCGGCTGGAACTGATTGAAATCCCATATTTTTTTACTGTTTATTGTTACCTCATTGTAAAATTCAGGCATGGTAAAATCCTTATTGCCACCATATCCCTGATACATGCCGATACCTGACCTGCAGACAGTGAGATATTCGGCATCAAGGGCACGCGCAGTTATCGCTCCATAAGTCATATAGTTGTTTTCCGTTACATAACTGAAATGTTCCTCACGGCTTTTGCCTTCATTACCATATCCACAGGTATAGGAATCTCCTATGAATTCAATTCTGCGATCTTTCATTCCAGGCTTAGAAAGCCTTTTATTGTTATCAATAAGAAACCCTGAAAAAGCAGAATTACCACCATGCCATTCAGTGCGTCTTATAATTTCAAGAGAATGCTTTTTGTCTTGAAGGTTATCTGCCAGCAAATAGGTATTGTCTTTTCTGTTTGTTGTAAGAACAAACAGGCTATCGTCGATAATCACAGTATACATATTTCTCAGACTGTCATCTTTCATTAACAGCTCAATAGAGGTTCCATTAAAAACGGTTCTGATAGCAGATCCGGAATACATAAATACCGGATTCTTTTTATCGCTGAAATCAAACCTTCCGATGAAGGCTATATTTTTATTATTTGCTTTTATAAATGATCTTGTTCCTGACTTTGTACAACCAGAAAGGATCAGAATTATGAGAGAAAACAATACCAGTTTTTTCATGAATGTAAAAAATAAGTGAATCTAAAGATAAATGAATAATAGGCTGATGGACCAACCAGCAAATTAATTTCTGTCAGATGTCTAAACTTCTCTTTTCTTTTATTGAAGTTTGAATCATAATCCTGAGATTGACAACCAAAAATTTTCAATCCATAGTTCAAATACAATTTAAGGAACAGTTGCCTGGTGTTGCTATTATAAAAGCATTAATGTTGCGTTGTAATTTCGAACCAGATATTTTTAGAGTGCAAATGTTTTTTTCTATAAAAGGATTCACTAAATCGTACTAAATTTAAAGTCATCAAAAAGAATAATATCTTTCATATATTTAGTTTCATTGTCACAAGATTGAATAATAACTCCTCTAAGACTGAAATTTATGAATAAAACTATTATGCTTCCTGTTTTCATTTTAATAATGATTTCATGCAGTCATCAAAATCCTCCGGTACCGGTCCCGACAAAAAGCAATGATAATTATTCTCAATTGAAGAAGGAAATACTACACGGTTGGAATACGTGGAATACCTATAGTTTCCTTTCTCATGTCCATCTGCCGGATGGATTATCAATAAACTTTTATCTGAAGGATGCAAAGAGCGGGGAGTTATTAAAAAACACATTTGTGTGGTCCGGTGTTAAAGATAAAGAAGTTATCTGGCCAGGTCCGCATGCTATCGATGGTTCGTATACGGAGTTATTTATCATGTGGAAAGGGAATGCTATGGTCATAAAAACTGCAACAACCGGAGATGATCTTGTTGCAGCTGTCATTCCTGCAGATACGACAGACAACAATGGGAAACTGGTCATTCATCCAGCTATGCTTTGGAACAAACCGGGTGAGATTATCCGCACAGGCAATATGCTTTCAGCAAAGATTTCAGAAAAGATGATTTCTGTCAATGTATTATCAGAAGCAGGAAAAATAGACGTAAATGATACCAGTTATTATAACATAAGTCTTAGAAAACCAATTTATTTTTCAACTGGCAAACCCCGATCAGAAGAACAGATTAAAAAAGTTTTGCATGATAATTATGAAGTCATGGAAACAGAAAAGGAGAAGCACGGAATATCTAAGGATGCATATGATGCGATGCAGACTATAATGGCCTGGAATGTGATTTATGATCCCGAAAAAGACAGAATGATCACCCCTGTGTCGAGAATGTGGAATACAGGTTGGGGCGGGTATGTGCTATTTTGCTGGGATAATTATTTTGCCTCTTATATGTATACTGCGGTCAGTCGTCGACATGCGCTGGCAAATGCCATAGAAATAACAAATGAGATAACTGAAAATGGTTTTATTCCAAATTTTGCCGCTGCGGGAAACATAAAGAGCAGAGACCGCTCTCAACCACCTGTAGGGTCAATGATGGTGAAAGAAATTTACAGAGCCTTTCCTGAAAAATGGTTTCTTGCAGAGGTATTTGACAAGTTACTGTCATGGAACCGGTGGTGGCCGGAGCATCGCGATGATAAAGGACTGCTTTGCTGGGGAAGCGAGCCTTACAGTATGATGCCGAACCAAAAAACCAGCTATGAAATGAACAACATGCAGGCAGCCAAATATGAATCCGGTCTTGACAATTCTCCCATGTATGATGGAATTGCTTTTGACACTATAACACACAGGATGAAACTCGCCGATGTGGGACTTACTTCTCTGTATATTGCAGATTGCAAGGCTTTGGCAGATATTGCAATGGAACTGGGAAAGAATGACATCGCTGCTGAACTTAACAAACGTGCCCGAAAATATTCAGGATCGCTCCGTAAGTTGTGGAATAATGAGGAGGGGATTTTTCTTAATCAGAATACTGGCAATGGCGAACTCAGTCACCGTATTTCACCTACAAATTTTTATCCTCTCATAGCCGGAGTGGCAACACAGGATCAGGCAGAAACAATGATGAAGAAAAATTTCTATGATTCCGGAAAATTCTGGGGTGAATGGATTATGCCTTCTATAGCCCGCCGCGATTCAGGGTATAAAGACAATGAGTACTGGAGGGGCCGTATCTGGGCACCGATGAATTTCCTGGTATATCTCGGCTTATGCAATTATGATCTTCCTTCTGCACGGAAAGACATGTCCGAAAAAAGCATGAATTTGTTAATGAACGAATGGCTCTCCAAACATCACGTTCATGAAAACTACAATGCTGAAACAGGTGAGGGCGATGATAATCTGAGCAGCAATGCCTATTATCACTGGGGAGCGTTGCTGGGAATGATTCATATGATCGAAAACGGTCAGGTGCCAAAACCATTATCTCCTTTAAATACAAAATAATGAGAACAATAATCTTTAAAATGCTGGCATATTTCCAGCTTATCTGGCTGGTTACCTCCTGCAACACTACAAACAGTACATATAAAATCACTGATTATGGTGCTAAAGGGGATGCTAAAACCATGAATACCAAAGCTATTAACAAAGCTGTTGAAATATGTAGCAGCAAAGGCGGCGGCACAGTACTGGTCCCTCCGGGCAAATTTTTAAGCGGGACAATAGTACTTTTATCAAATGTCAACCTTCATCTTGAACCCGGAGCTGTTCTGATGGGGAGCAACGACACAACTGATTACCTGTTAATGAAAAGTACTCTTTTCAATGAGGGTTACAACCGTTTTGGAATGATATGTGCCCTGGAAGCTACAAATGTATCCATAACCGGTTCAGGTGAAATTAATGGAAATGGCACTCACTTTATGAACGGGTTGGATAAACCTCATATGGGAGGAAATGATTATGACAGGAAATTCATAAGGCAGGGTGAGGAATTCATGAAACAGGGTACCATTTTTGAAGACGGTCCTGTATCCTTTTCTTACAGACCGGGATTAATGATTACTCTGGAACAATGTGAAAATGTAAATATAAGTGACGTTGTTATGAGAGATTCTCCGGAGTGGACTATCCGGATCGGGGATTGTGATAATGTTTTAGTAAGAGGCATATCTATACTTAATAACAAGATTATTCCGAATAATGATGGAATTCATGTTACAACCTCAAGGAATGTCCGTATTTCCGACTGCAATATTTTTGCAGGAGATGATGCGATCATTGTCACTGGTTTCGGAAACAGTCCACTGCCGGGTGATCTTAATTCCAGGACCAGGGAGCCCCTGTCTATGGGCAACAAAACAGGCATTGCTGAAAATGTAACTGTCACAAATTGTGTTCTCTCTTCACGGTCGGCTTGTATCAGGGTTGGTTATGGTACTCATCCGATCAGAAACCTTGTATTCAGTAACCTTGTGATGTATGAATCAAACCGTGGGATCGGGATCTTTGCCAGGGATAACAGCCTGATTGAAAATGTTCTCTTCTCAAATATTATTATTGGCAACAGGCTTCATTCAGGCCATTGGTGGGGGAAAGGTGAACCAATCCATATTTCTGCTGTGAAAGAGACCAAAAACGGTACTGCCGGGTTAATAAACAATATCCGGTTTTCTGATATCACAGCTACAAGTGAAACCGGAATCCTGATCTATGGGAGCGAAAACAGTATAATTGATAATATCAGTTTTGAGAATATTAAGCTCACCATTAACAAAGGAAGGTATTCTGAATCATATGGGGGTAACTTTGATCTGCGTCCGGCATACCCGTTGGAAATCGCTCTCTTTAAGCATGATATTCCGGGCTTCTATGCTCAGTTTGTGAAACATCTTACTATCTCCGGATTTGAGCTTAACTGGGGAACTGGATTACCCAATTTCTTTACCAATGCATTTGAGATAGACCATTTCAATAATATCCTGTTCGATGGAATCACTGCAGACCCTGCCCCTGTTTCAAAAGGTCTCACTGCAATTATGTTACGCAACGGGGAGAATGCTGTGGTAAGAAACTGCAGTGCTAATAAAGGAACAATTCTTTTAAATAAAGAAATGGTAAAATAATTTTATTAAATTTATTGAATAATAAAATATACATTATGGCAAAAGAGGCAAAACAGGAACTTAAAGGGGTTAGGCTTTATGCATTGACTTTACTAAGAGTGGCCATTGGCTGGCATTTTTTATTTGAAGGACTTTCAAAACTATTTACTCCCGGATGGACTTCTGCTGATTTTCTTCTGTTGTCGAACTGGATTTTTTCAGGAATGTTCCATGGGATTGCTAATAATCCTGGATTATTGGGGATCGCAGATTTTGCAGTAATATGGGGATTAATCCTGATTGGCTTAGCCTTATTCCTTGGGATATTCGACCGGTTAGCCTCAGCAGCTGGGATGCTGCTGATTACATTTTTCTGGCTTGCCAACCCTCCTCTGACAGGATTGGATTTTGGGGTACCCCATGAGGGTAATTACCTGCTGGTTGACAAAAATATGGTTGAATTTTTTGCTTTGTTAATACTAGCGCTTTTCCCTACAGGGATATATCTCGGGCTGGCTCATCTTTTAAAAAATAATCGAAAGACAGACTATGATTCTCAGGCGGTATCCGATAGACCTCAGAGTACTGAAGCTGTAGTACCTGAGAGTACTAAATCACTCGATCGAAGAACTCTGATCCGCGGACTATCGACACTTCCTTTTCTGGGAATCTTTGGATATGCACTTTTTAAACAAAAGCAATGGGAAAGCTATGAGGAAAAAAACCTTGTGGATGCTGCTACCGGGGCAAGTGCCAAAACGATGAACATTGCCAGCCTTAAAGAACTCAAGGGACAGGTACCTGTTGCAAAAATTAAAGACACAACATTCAGCCGGCTGATTCTTGGAGGCAACCTTCTCTCAGGCTGGGCCCATTCACGCGATCTTATATATGTTTCTCAATTGGTTAAAGCTTATCACCAGAAAGAGAAAATATTCGCCACACTCCTCCTTGCTGAGAAATGTGGCATTAATACACTTCTCACAAACCCTATATTATGCTCACTCATAGACGAATACTGGAAGCGCGGGATAGGAAAGATCCAGTTCATTTCCGATTGTGCCGGACTGAACTACAGTGATAAAGGAGCTACTCCAATGCCCTTTAATGAGTATCTCGACAAGGTGAAAAAGGCTATTGATACGGGAGCCGTAGCATGTTATATCCAGGGAGAGACTGCAGATTACTACATGGGAAATGGTAAACCTGATGCCATTGCCAAAGTACTTGATTTTATTAAACAAAATGGTCTGCTTACAGGCATTGGAGCTCATAGAATTGAAACAGTCAAGGCATGTGTTGATATTGGTTTTAAACCTGATTTCTGGATGAAAACGCTTCATCATCATGATTACTGGTCGGCAAAGAATCCGGAATGGCACGACAATATCTTCTGCTATAATACAGAAGAAACAATTTCTTATATGAAAACTCTTCCACAACCTTTTATTGCATTCAAGGTAATGGCTGCCGGTGCAATACTCCCAAAAGATGGTTTCCGGTTTGCTTTTGAGAATGGTGCTGATTTTGTTTGTGCTGGCATGTATGATTTCCAGATGGTGGAAGATGTAAATATCGCCTGCGACATACTAAAAAGTGACATTAAACGGGAACGGCCCTGGTATGCATAATACTTACTGATAAATTATCAAATGAAAAAGGCATTACTTGCAATTATGGCTCTTGTCCTTATCAGCTCTGCTAATGGGCAACAAGGTATTGTTAAAATTATTTTGGAGAATAATTCATGGCAACTTAAGGTAAACGGTCATCCTTTTTATGTGAAAGGTGTTGTTGGCGACAGTTACCTCGAAAAAGTAAAAGAATATGGGGGAAATTCTATTCGGATTGGCTCACGAAAGGAACAACTCGACAAGGTTTTTGAGTTGGGACTGAATGCACTTGTTAATCTGCCTGCAAAGGCGGAGCGGGATGGCATGAATTACAATGATACGGCAGAGGTCAGGAAACAGACGGAAAAAATCATCTCTATAGTACAAAAAACCAAGGAACATCCGGCAGTATTAATGTGGGCAATAGGAAATGAATTGGATTACATTCCTCCCCTGCAGCCTTTCAATCCGAAAGTATGGGATGCTGTTAACCAGGCTGCGAAAGCGATTCATGCTATCGACCCGAATCATCCTGTGATGACTGTTATTGGCACTAGTATGATGGAAAAGGTAGCTGATATAGTGAAACGTTGTCCTGATCTGGATCTGCTCGGGATTAACTCATATGGTGATATTTATACTCTGTCAGCAACACTGAAAAAGTATGGCTGGACAAAACCCTATTTAATTTCAGAGTGGGGCCCTGACGGATACTGGGAAGTGCAGAAAACTCCATGGAAGGCGCCTTATGAACAAACGGGTCTTGAGAAATACAGTTGCTATGAAAAGAAATACCTCACAGCCATGGACCCAAAAAACAGCCAGTGCCTGGGCTCTTACGTATTTTACTGGTCGGGGTTTAAACAGGAAACCACGCACACCTGGTTCTGCATGTTTGACTCCACTGGTTTAGAATCACCTCTTGTTGGCTTGATGCACCATTTATGGACCGGGCAAAAAAAGGTTAACGAAGCACCGCTGGTTGATTCACTGAATATCGGGAAATTTGTCCGATACCAGGCCATCATGCTTGATCCGGGTAGTATTCTGAGTGCAAATGTTACAGCTAACGATCCTGATAATGATAAACTGACATATCGATGGGAGATCCGGCCGGAAGCTAAATATGCTTCATATGCCGGTCAGGGAGAGAAAGTTCCTCAACCTGTTCCTGGTTTGATAACCGGTCAGGCCGATAGGATCAGTTTTAAAGCGCCATCCCCATCCGGAGCGTATCGTCTTTTTGTATATGTCCGGGACGGACATGGGCATTTTTCAACCGGTAATCTGCCTTTTTATGTAAGGTAAATGAAGAAACCGATATCTGAAATAATAAAAAGCATTGCCTGCAAACTTCTGATTTTGTATCCGGGACTGATATTCTTTCAACCTCTCTATTCTCAATTACATCCGTTACCGGTTTTACCTGATACAAGCATGCTGGGACAGTATACTTCCAGAACAATTAACCTCCTTCAACAAAGCACACCCCTTAAAAGAAACACTGTCAGGATACTTGTATACGGGCAGTCGATAAGCGCACAGGATTGGTGGTATGAGGTCAAACGGACAATTGAATCACGATTCCCTTATGCTGATTTAATAATGGAAAACAAATCGATCGGAGGATTTTCAACCCAATACCTTTATAAAACTGTTGAGATGGATGTCAGCTCCTTCTACCCTGATCTTGTTCTACTTCATGTTTATGGGAATAATCATTATTACGATTCTGTACTGTATACAATCAGAAGCAGAACAGCGGCGGAAGTTGCAATCATGACCGACCATTACATCGGGGAAAATGCCTGGAGTGATACAATGTGCTATCATATTCTTCCGACCCTGGCTGAAAAGTACAAATGTGAAATAATCAACATCCGCGACCCATGGAAAAAATATCTGAAGGACAATCATCTTGAAATATCAAGCCTGTTAACTGATGGGACACATCTTAATGATTATGGAAATTTTTTAATGGCAGAACTGGTTAAGCCGTTGTTTTGTTTCAAATCGCACTTTGAATCCGATCCTTATGATCTTCAGACCACCTGTAATAATAAAAATGACCTTACATTCCTAGGTGATACGCTTACAGTGCATTTTTATGGAAATAAGGTGGACTTGCTATTTGATAATTCTGTAATTTCCTCTGGTGACTCTGTTGAAGTACTGCTGGATGGAAAAGTGCCCTCCTCTTACCAGGGAACCTATTACATGACGAGGCCTTTTAATGATAAGGGAAAGGGATGGCCATGGAACCTGCCGGCTATGATCCGTATACGGCATACTCAACCATGGGTTACGGAGTTATGGTCCTGCATATTTACAAAAGCCAGAACTCCTTATCTGGATTTCAGGTTCAGAATTCAGGGTTCCGTATCAGGCCAGGATGGTAAAGGAAGCGGTTCCAGAGATTTTATTTCAAAATCAGGTAAAGTCATAATTTCTAAAAATGATGCAGAAAAGGGAGGCGACTGGCACCTCAACCGATCATACAAAGTCTTAAAAACTATTGTAAATGACGGAGACACAATCAAATGGAAAACCTATTCTATCAGTAAGGATGTATTTGTCCCGGTCAGGAATAGTGACACTACACTCGAGAGCAGTATTACTTTGTTCCAGGGTATACCAAACACAGAACATACACTGAAGCTTGTTAAAAAAGGAAGACAGTCCCCTCCTGTTTCAGGAATAAAGGTTTACAGGCCATTCATGAATAAATAAACCAGACGAATCCAAATAAATGATCTTCAGATACTAAAATACCGGTTGATTTATATCCTGAATCTATGAATACCACATATCAACTAGTTCAAATTTAGCTTCCCTCTCCCCCATACTGCAATAATAAACACATAGAGAAAAGCAATGAGATTGACCATCATAGCGACCCGCATACCAAAACTATCCCCGACTACTCCAACAAGGAAGCCAATGATAGCACCTCCGACGATAGCTGTGCAAAGAATACCGGAGATTGCACCATGGAATTTATCGAAACTCTGAATGGTTGCGCTGAAGATAGATGTGAAAGAAGCACATGTAAAATAACCTGTCAGTATAAAAGCGAAAAGAGCTGCCTTTGGTGGTGAAAAAGTCGCTATAATGACTGCGATACATGTCCCGGCACTGTGTATAATGAATATAGTACGGGGACGAATGAACTTTATAAGCTGGCCAACAATCAGTCGTCCGATTGCCTGTAGAAGCCAGAATAATCCTACAATTAATGCTGATGCAGAAGGAAAAGCCATATTCATAAAAGAACCTTTATCCCACAAAGAAATTTCTGCTCCAAAACCATGGATTTTTTTCATGAATACGATAATGTATGAGGAAGTACCTACCTCTGCTCCTACATAAAAAAATATCGCGATGGAATAGGTAATTATAACAGGCTCTTTCAATAATGAGGCAATTGCACTTAAATTGATTTTTTCCTCTTCCAGGAGCCTCATTTTTGGTACCTTTGCGGTTATCAAAAGGAGCAGGAGTATAAGACTTAATAATCCAAAAAAAAGGTAAACCATGCTCCAGGGAAGCCCCCTTGCCTGAATAACAGGCACAAGTAAAGGGCTGAAAGCACATCCAAGTGCATTTATCCCGATAATTGTAGTAAGATTTGCCGTATACCGTTCAGGTTTATCCAGTTCCCTGATAAAAGGGTTACCAGCAGTCTGGATGGCAGTTACTCCTATTCCTGCAAGGAAAATCATTACAATAACAAGAACGTAATTATTGCTCAGATACAACAATAAACAACCCAGAGTCATTAGTACCATGCCCGTCACTAAAACTAATTTAGCTCCGAAACGGTCTATTTGTACACCAAAAGGAATTGAGAATAATCCATAGGATAAATAAAAGGCAAACGGAAGGAACGCAGCAACCCGGAGCGGCACATCATACTGCAGCTGGAATTTGTCGATAATAACGCCAATAACTGATGTGACCAATCCAAAAGTGACATAAATTAAGATCGTTACAATTAGTAAAAAGCGACGACTTCCCGGATTATTCACTTTTGACGATATTATGTTGTTGTAACTTTTCTGCCTACTACAAAAGTCTCTTTAATATTTAGTTTATGAGCAAGGTAATAGGCCATATAATTAAAAGGAACTATATTATGAAGAACTGAGAAGTTTTCGTCAGTTTCCGGCTCTTCAACAGTAAGAACAAAAGCTCCTGATTTGACAATTATCTGGGCAAGATTTTTAGTCCGGTCGTATGACCTCCCTTTAGCCAGAATCATGATAACTATACTTTTAGATGCTGTCTCCTTTGGACCATGATCGTATTGAGCCATAGGCATCCCTGTGAAGCAAATTCTTGTACTTTCACTAAGGACAAGTGACGCTTCATAAGCCGTAGCAATATTGGGACCGCTGCCAATAATAAAGATACCATGTATATTATTTTTAGTTACGTGGTTGAAGATATCATCAGCCATTTTCTTTCCCTGCTCCTGGTAAAACGATACCTTATTTATAAGAAGATCAACGGCTTTTTCTGTGTCAAAACCGAAGCCTTTAAAAAGAGCCAGTAATGTATTAATGTATGTTTTGGAAGAGGAATTCTGTTCGTTACCGGCAAATAATGAAATTGTTTTTGAAATATTTGGTTTCTTACATAATGCACTACCCTCGATATTGGTTACTGCCACATATTCATTAAATAACTCCGTACACCAGAGAGCTTCACTACTCTCTCCCGATTGAGATAATATTACCGCATTCTGGTGTTTTTTACTTTCCTTTGAAAAATTAAAATATTCCGAAGCCATCTCCGGAAAAATCGGGATACCCATATATTTGAAAGCCAGTGGTGCAAAATATGATGAACCCATCCCCAGATATGGAACCTCCAAAGGGAAGCTGCAGGATGGTGATAATTTAAGGAATTCAATGGCTTTTTGAGGAATCTCATTAATTTCTTTTAACATCTCGTCCATATAATTATGATTTAATTTTAAACTAAATAAAAAGTGCAGCACTGCCAAGTATGCCAGATTGCTCATCAAGCTCCGATAAAGCTAAATCCACTGTATAGTTGGGAAAAGGGTTTAAATAATTCAGCTGACTGAGTTTCTCCATATAAGGAGTCATACCTTTTGAAACTCCTCCACCTATAATTATTATGTCAGGTGCGTAGAGGCTAACGAAATTACTTATCCCGGTTTTAAGATAATCCAGAAAATCTGCTACAATGTCAACAGCAGGTTTATAACCATTTTGTTCGGCTTCGAAAATTGCTTCAACAGAAAGCGGGAAGTCAGATTCTTTTTGGCCCAGGCCTGCCCTGACAGCCGAGTCGATAAGTCCGGTTCCGGATACCAAAGCTTCCATGCATCCATATTTCCCGCAATAGCATTTTATTTTACTTGTAGCTATAGTAATATGTCCCCCAAGATGGGCATAAGGAAGTTTTGTCTCGAATTTTCCATTTACAATCAATCCGATCCCAAGACCAGTTCCAAGAGTGAGTACAAGTACCCTAGTGAATCCTTTTCCTTTGCCAAATAAGGCCTCCCCAAGAGCAACAACACGGGCATCGTTATCAACATGGCAAGGTAAACTGAATTTTAATTCCAGTTCTTCCTTCAGATGATAATGCCTATCCATAAACGGTAAAAAACCAAACGTGCTATCAACTGAACCATCCTGATGCACAAAACCAGGGACTCCAATACCAATACCGGCAATCTGGTCTTGAGTTATGCCTGCTTTTTCAGTTAATGTTTTATACTGTTGATATAAATTTGAAATGAACAAGTCAGCGTCATCCTTCTCTGTAGGTGTCAGGACCATTTCGAGAACAAGACCTTTTTCAAGATCTGCAAGACCCACTTTTGTGCGTGTGCCTCCGATATCTATTCCAACAGCATATTTCTTCATAGCTTCATCATTATATTACCAGTCAATCGATCAAAGCCGCCAGTGCGGCACCGACTAGACTGGAATGAGAAACTTCCGCAAACTCAAAAAATCTTTCTTTTTCTCCAGACAGATATTCCCTTAAGAACTTATCAATCTTGAAGCTCATATTGCATAACTTATAATAGATTGTCCCTTCAACCGTTATCAAAATCGGAGAGCCGGATGTTTTTCCCTTATTGGTTTTAAGTATCACTGCAGCCAGATTTGCTGCTACCAGTTTAGCGGCACGGTCAATCAGACTTTCAATGATTTGCCTGCAGTTTTCCTCATCACGATTCTCCTTAATATAAGAAGATAATGGTCCAGGGCCGATAGTTTGTTTACAAATATAGTTGTTCACATCTTCGGAAGATAATTCCATTAATGATGTAATTCCGGACGATGTTATGCCAGTGAATACACCTTCTTTTGCAGCTGCTTTTAAAACAGAAAGACAGAGTCCTCCCAGGTATCCACCGGAAATCATTTTTTCAAAAGTATAACTACCCGGATTAGTAGTAGTTTTATCAAATATTATGTCAATATCTGTACGGGGCGCTTTACCAAAATTACCAGATTCGATATTTACAATCTGGCTTTTAGATTTATCAAGACTTTTATTTTTCAGTATATTTCTGTTTGTTTCAATATAGCAGGTATTGGTACCAGTTCCCAGAATATAGCCTATGTAAGAATCATATCTTTTACCAAAGGAGGCTGATTTTCCAGCAAGAAGTGTGGCAACAGTATCATTCAATAAAACTATTTGTTTTTCTGTCATTCCAAGTGTTTCGAGAAGGTTTTTACCGATTAACTGACCAACCACTCCTGGTGCCTGCACTTCTTTACAAAACTGAAGGAGTATTCCATCCTTGTCAGGAAGAATCTCAGTAGGATATGAAAAACAGAACCCTATCCTGTCAGCTTCCTCGGCAAGTGATCTGACATAACCAGCAATAGTTTGAAAGAATTCGCTCTTTGATATTTCACCTTCAATACCCGGCATCCTGGCATTAACCATGTTGCTGATTTCAAGTTTTCCTTTAGAATTGAATATAACCCTGGCTGCTCTGAAATTTGTTCCTCCTGCATCAATGGCTAAAACAGGAACCTCAGTAAGAAATTGATTATCAGCCTCAATATATGTTGGGATCATTCGGAGGGAACTTTCCATCCCTTCCAGACCTTTTAACATTTCCGATGTAAACAGATCAACAATATGCTGAATATTCAGATCCTCAGCTCTCAACTTATGGTCTATCAAAAACTTATCACTGGTTTTCATAGTGCAAAAGGCATCTATTGGTGAACAAATTAAAGGATTTTTATTGTCTGGAACTTCCGGGTACTCAAAATCTGATTATGACAAAGATTCCAAAAAATGTAAATCATGTTATTTTAGTAAAAATAGATTTCTAATATAGATAAATATAAATTTATTACATGGATGTTTATGTTTATTTTATTATATTGTCCTGACCTATATATGTAATGCAATTAATTTACAGTAAGTTGCAACTTATTTATAAGAATTCCTTTAAAATTTATTCACTCATAATGCATTAATAATGACAACTGTAAAAGCACTGGCAAAAATGATTGATCACTCTATTCTGAATCCGACAATGACAGATACGGATTTAAAGAGAGAGTGTGAAGTTGCAAAAAAATTTGATGTGGCTTCGGTTTGTGTAAAACCTTATGCTGTAAAGCAGGCTGTTGCACTGCTGATGGGTACTAACGTTGAGGTAGGATGTGTAATCGGTTTCCCGCACGGGAACAGTTCTACTGCTGTTAAGGTATTTGAAGCAGAACAGGCATGCAACGACGGGGCAACAGAAATTGATATGGTGATCAATATCGGTAAGGCTCTTGGTGGTGATTGGGATTACGTGGAGAAGGAAATTAAAGCTGTAACCGTTTTATGTCACCAGAACAAAGCAATTGTAAAAGTGATCTTCGAAACTGATTATGTTACTAAAACCGAGGATAAGATACGCCTATGCGAAATCTGCACCAGGACAGGTGCTGATTTTGTAAAAACATCTACGGGGTACGGTTATGTAAAACAACCCAATGGCGATTTCAATTATAAGGGTGCAACTGTTGCTGATATAGAACTTATGCGGAAACATTCAGGCCCTAAGGTGCAGGTAAAATGTGCCGGTGGTGTGCGCACCCTGGATGATCTGTTGAAAATGAAAGCTGCAGGAGCAACCCGTTCAGGTGCTACAGCCACTGAAGTCATGCTCACAGAAGCATGGAAACGATTTGGTAAGTAGCAAAGAGTGATGAAAAGTGAAACCTGTTGGTAAATAGTTTAATTAAAGATTTCTAAAAGCCAATTTCAACATTCTTTCCTGTATGTGATATAAGTAATTCACCTCCGACAGGTAATGGATTCCAATGGTAGCCTTCAATATTTCCATCAACAAATTCCATGATCTCTTTCCCGTCACAAGTGATTTTATGGGGTCTTTTCATTAACCTGAGTATATCAATTGCTGAACCATAAGTTGAATAGCTGATATAGTTTTGATTATACTGAATCAAAGTAACAACTGAAGATGTGCCAAGGAACCTGTTTTTCTGCGAAGGAGCCAGTTCTGGCATTGCCGCCATTGCCCTCAGGTAATGCCGTACATAGTCGCCATAACCATCTGTAAGCCATATATCATCACGGATATAGCGGTTTCTTCCATCATTGGCAACGGTATAAGTAGCCCAGTTCAGGGTACGGATTGCATTTGTCGTATAAGTTGAATCTCCTGATAATGCTGCATACATAAGTTCCACTGATGCCTGACGCGAAGAATGGCTGTTTCCCGGTACGCGGTATACGGTCTGCTCATTCATAACAACAACCTTATATTTTTCATATTCCCTGTTAGCCAGTTCTTTGTAGGTCCATTCTATGATCCCTTTAACTTCATCTTTCCAGTCAGGAAAAAGATCGCGGTTCTGCATTATAAACATTGCAAAAGTAATAGCATTGGTCTGCGTGTCGCTCCAGCCGGGAATATCCTCAAAAAATGGTCCCCATTTATTTGTTTTCAGGGGATAGGCTTTCATCCATTCCAGAATGGTGTTGAAGGAGTTCTGGTAACTCTCTTTTTCTGACTTAATAAGTGAGGTAAGTTCTTTAAACAACATCATTGTTCCTGTCCAGTTTGATGTATAGAGTGCAGCTTCAACCTTCTTTCCATTACCGTTGTTATTGAAAAAAGAGCCTGCCTCTCCTGTCTTAGCATTTATTCTGAAAGGAAGCGGAGATTTCTCATTATCACCCGTAATAACATGTGCCTTCAGAGTATTTGCAATACGAGTTGCTGCTTCAAGATACTTCTTATCTCCAGTCATCTTGTAAAGATTAATAAGTTCGTAACCGAAACTTCCTGCCTTATCAGGTTGCAGTATTCCTTTCCCATTACGCATGTCTCCATCAAATTGACCGGAATGAATATCAGTATTATAAGGATATGGTAAAAACGGCCAGCTATCAGTTGAATCAGACAAAGAGCGATCAAGATAAGTGTCAGCCAGATACTTCATATTTTCAAGAATAGCACTATTTCCGGTATAAGCATAAAGTAATGTCCACGACGACAGGGCCATATTAATCTGATCCCCACCAAGTCCCCGCATATCATGTTCAGGCTTCCACACCTGGTGATTCATATAATATTTCAGACCATTGGAATCAGTTTCCATTTTATCCCAGAAATTCCATACAAGAAGAATCACTGTATCATAGGAACTTCCGGGATCAGATGAATACCATGGTAGGATTGAACCATCTTCCTTATTGATCCGAACAGTATGATACTGGATTGTATCACTTACTAGTAAAGTGTCATTAATTGATGGTTGCACACCTGTTTTTCGGCTACAAGCGAATAATAGCTCCAAAATTGATCCGATTATTAAGAGTTTTGAGTTTTTCATCCTATATTTAGGTTATCATATTAGAACCAGAAAATAATCTTCTGTTAAAATAATAATAATTCTTAATCTATCATTCCATGGACCGCAGAAAATTCATCAGCAGAACAGCTTTAACGACAGCCGGAATAGGTATGTCGGGAATTCTTCATGCAAAAAATCTTTCCGGCAATCCTGCACCTTCAGATACTGTGAACCTTGGGCTCATCGGCTGCAGGAATATGGGATATGGAGACCTGCAGCAGCATCTCTCAAACCCGGGAGTTAACTGCGTGGCAATGTGCGACATTGACGAAAATGTACTCAATGAGAAAGCAGCAGATGTAAAAAAGAAATTCAACCAGTCACCAAAGCTCTACAACGACTTCAGGAAGATGCTTGAGCAGAAAGATATCGATGCCGTAATAATAGGAACTCCCGATCACTGGCATTGTCTGATGACTGTTTTTGCTCTCCAGGCAGGTAAGGATGTCTATGTGGAAAAGCCAATGGCGAACTCTATTGCAGAATGCAACATTATGGTAAAGGCTGCAAATTACCATAGTGACCGTATCGTACAGATCGGACAACAGCAGAGAAGCGGATTCGTTTTTCAGAAGGCTATGGAGCTTATTAAAACCGGTAAAATAGGAAAACTTAGAAAAATCAATATCTGGGCAAATTTCGAATATGGTGTTGGTCAGGGTATTGTACCTGATGAGCCTGTTCCTCAGGGGGTTGATTTTGATATGTGGCTCGGGCCTGCTCCACAACGAGCATTTAATAAAACACGGTTTCATGGTTCATGGCGCATGTTCTGGGATTATGGAGGCGGCTTAATGTCAGACTGGGGTGTACACCTGATCGACATAGGATTGTGGGCAAAAGATATAACCACTGCTCCGGAAAAAGTGCTTATTTACGGGGCAAATACATTCCACGAACCAAGAAGCAGGGAAACATTTGACGCAATGTCGGTTA
>JGI20214J51088_10000072_pt1 | contig 66807 bp, 52 predicted proteins | sample WetSurMetagenome_FD_51088 | JGI IMG/M metagenome (IMG submission 51088) | reverse complement strand
TAGATCGGCCAGCTTTAGAATCCTGACTTTCAGATTTTCTCTGTAAATCCTGGTCATAATAAGTAAAATTTCTGTTAGCAGATCGACTCACATACCTTAAATATAGTAATAATCAGGGCATTTGCAAAATGTTTTAGTAAAATATTTCAGGATTTTTTAGAATATTTTTCATTCAGACCTGAATTGGTACTTTCTTGCTCGGATTGGTACTTTTTTGCACCGGTTTTTGGAAACTGTAATTTTGAAATGACCAAAAAAGGAGTTTTGGGACGAAAAAAGAATCAAACACGAAGTAGCGCGGAGTTTTTCACGGAGTTGAAATCAGGTTAAATACAACCTGACTCGATCCAGCGGAGCCCCCTCTTTCTGCCAACTGGCAGAGAGAGGGGGTTGGGGGTGAGTACATGGATTTCCTTAACCCTTTTTAAAACCTTTTCGTCTGCTTTGTAAACATTTCATAATACCTGCCTTTTTTACCCATCAGTTCCCCGTGAGTTCCGGTTTCGGCGATCGCTCCGTTTTCAAGCACGATTATCCTGTCGGCAAGGGTTACATTCGAAAAGCGGTGGGTTATAAGAATTGAAGTTCGTCCGTTAACAATCTTCCTGAATTTACTGAAGATCTCATATTCAGTATCGGCATCAAGGGAGCTTGAGGGTTCATCGAGGATCAATACCGGAGCCTCCCTGAAAAGAGCTCTGGCAAGGGCTATTTTCTGCCACTCTCCCCAGCTCAGCTCACGGCTGTCATCAAAGAGGGTCCCGATCACTGTATCATAACCCTTTGGAAGATTGTCTAACAGGTCATCCACACCGGCGGATGATGCCGCCTCTTTTATCTTACTTCCGGAATCTTTTGATTCAATATTCCCCATTCTGATGTTTTCTCCCGCCGGAAGGTTATAAAGCATGAAATCCTGAAAAACGACNGAGAAATATTTCCTGTATCTGTCAGGATCCATAGTCCTGATATCATTCCCNTCCCATTTAACGCTTCCTGAATCGGGATCATAAAGACGGGCAAGCAACCTCACAAGGGTGCTCTTGCCTGCCCCGTTAGGTCCCACAAGGGCAACAATCTCCCCTTTTTTGATTGTGAAGGANATGTTGTCGACCGTTGGATGCTGATTTCCGGGATAAGTGAATGACAGCTTATCAATGCTTATTTCTGATTTCAGATCTGAAGGAGTTGTTACCGGAGCCAGGGCGGTCAAATTTTCTCTGAGGTCGAGGAACTCGAAAGTATCGCCTATGAACAATCCGTCTTCATAAAGACCGCCAATGGAACTGAAAAGGTCTTTGATGTAAGTCATTCCCTGCCTGAAAGCGANAAGGAACATTGCCATCTGGCCAAGTGTCAGCTTACCGCTGATTGTCTGACGGGCAATGATTATAAGCAGAACGAGGATTGAGGATGCCTTAAACAGATCCGAGACCAGTTCAATAAGGGTTCTTTTTCTTAAAATATTCAGTTCTTCTTCCTTCTGCTTGTTAAATGACTTTTTAAACAGTGAAATAAAATATTCTCCAAGCCCGAAAAGCCTTATCTCCCTNGACGGCCTGTCGCCTGTCAGGAGCCAGTTGAAATAGGCTGTTTTACGTGCCTCAGGTGTCTGTTCTCTCTGGAAATGATAAAGGATATCAGCATAATGAAGTCTTAACCAGATACCCGGAATATTTACTATAAGCAGAAGAAGAGCCACTCCCCAGTGAAGTGTGACCAGCAGTCCGGCCATAAGTATCAGGGAAAGGAGCCCGCGGAACATTGAAACAATGTTGTTCAGAATATTGTTAGGTCTCCAGGGAGCTTCAGATGTTGCCCTGGAAAGGCAGTCATAATACCCGGGGTGCTCAAAGTTTATGAGATCGAGCCGTACTGCTTTGGAATGCAAAAGTCCGTACATGTATCCTTCAAGCTTTACTGATTGTTTCGTCCTTACAAAATTTCCGGAGTCACTCGAGACTTCATCAAGAAAGTACACAACAACCACAGCTATTATCATCGGGATAATATTTGAAGCCGATCCGGCTGATGCTGCATTGGTTATTTCATCAATAAGAAGTTTTATGAGCCAGACAAGGACGAGGGGCAGGAAGCTCTGGAGAACAGAGATCATAATATTAACTGTTGCCCATCCGGGGGCGCTGTCCCAGACAAGACCAAGGGCTTTTCTAAAGAGTCTTAGTTTTCCTTTCATACAGGTTTCGCCCCCTTCCCCCTAAAGGGGGTATTAATCTTCGCCCATATAAGCCCCCTTCAGGGGGTTGGGGGCAAACCCCCCTTCAGGGGGATGGGGGGTAAATAATCTTTCTTACCCTGTAAATTTGCGAAATAATCCTTACCAAAAACCTGTTCAGGCTGTAATTTGGTACTTTATTGATATATTTTTCAGGAGATATGGGTTTTCCTTCAGGTTTTTCTACTCTTACAACTTTCCCTGCGATCTGCTCCAAAAGAACTGGTTCATCCTCAGAAATGCTGCTGTCGCCTCTTGTTATGTAAAATTTCTGATGTTTTGTGATATATGAACTTACAAGCCTGTGAACTACAATCCCGGAATCTCTTTTCCATGCTATTATCTCACCGCGAACAGGTTCAGTGCCCTGCTTTAATGGTTCTATAAAGATCACTGAACCTGACTTTATCGACGGATACATGCTGACACCTTCAGCTTTGACCCTGATGGTCTTTCCTTCAGCAAGCAGCCTGAATCCGATATCTTTTAAGACAGTATAGGACAGGTGATCCTTACTCATTCCTGAGGATATATTCGATTATACTCCTGTCGGGTCTGAAAGAGAGAGTTGCAACCGGGATCTTCGAACACATCATCGAAACAGATCCAAGGAAACGGGCAATCATATCAGGACTGTAATTATGTTGGATACAGTTTGAAACGACCAGGCTTACGGCTGAAGCCTCTCTAACTGTTGTAATGCTGTTTTCATCACCATGTCCGATCAGGAAGATCCTGTCAACCGGAGCATTTCGTGGGACATCATTTTTATATACCGGTGTGTTGTACATCCTGAATACACCCTCATCATTCCTGATAATAAGACGGTCGTCGTGAATGACCTGGGCCCCTATATTGTCCCACAATAAAGCCATTGTTGTCTTGCCTCTGCCCGATACACCGCTGAACATATATCCCCGGCCGTTGTAATAAACTCCGGATGCGTGGATCATGATATCTGTATTTATTGCAGTAAGGTAGTAAAGGATCAAGCCATCGAGAGGATATTCCATCGGGTCGGTTTCCCATCCTGCATTTTCAAAATAAAGATCCCATTCCCTGAGTGCAAGCGAAAGCTTAAGAGTCGCTTTTTTTGAGGGAGAATCAGGAAAGTTTGTAATTATGAGCAGGTCTCCGTTCTGTTTGTAAACACTCCAGAAGTTGTCACTTCGGGTAATTTTATAACCGTTTATTTCGACAACATAAGGCGCAACAAATAACCTCTCTGCATCCTCATCGGGACGGATGCTTCCGTGATGCACTCTGATCCTGACATCATATGCCTGATTATAAACTATATTGTTCCTGAACCTGGGGGAAGGCACCAGTTCTGGTCCGTCTTCTGCCGACTCGAGTCTTATATTATAGCCTGCAATGTTCAGATTATAGTTCCTCATTCTGATCTCTGGTTGTTTCTGCATGTAATAAAAACCCAGGCTGCTACCTCTATAACCAACAGTATTTTGCAATCTTCAGAGTGAATTAATTTAAATATAGGATCGACTCTGAAGTATAACGGTTAATTCAGGGAAAAATTATATTAAATATTGATGATGAGATAATTACTCATATCGTTTATAAATGAAAGAACGTCTTTTTCTGCTGAGTCACGATCAATGTCATATTCTTCCGTGAGTTTGTTGATTATTTCTTGAGCATTTCGTTTCCCGTCAATCAGTTCCCATATAAATGCGCCTGATTCATTCAGCGTATAAACACTGTTCATATCAGCAATGTTATTTGCCACAGGGACAAGCACATATTCGCTTCCCGTTTTTCTCGTTACGATGTTGGGAGAATGGTTGTATACTGTTTTAAGGGTTGTCACTTTACTTCATTTAACAGGCAAATGTATTAAAATAAATGGTTCATTTTCTTACCTTCGTAAAAACCAGAAATTATGAGCAGAAAGGGTAAAAGCAGGGGCAAGAGCAAGGAGAAACACAATCAGGGACGGGCGAGAAGATTTATATTACGGGGACAGTCGATATGACCAGAATGGGATATGGGTTTATATCCACTGACGACCTGGAGGATGATGTGTTTGTTTCGGCCAGAAATCTTAATACGGCGTTGCATGGCGATAAAGTGAAGGTATGGCTCTATGCCAGGAGAAAAGGGGCAAAGCCCGAGGGGGAAGTCGTAGAGATTATTGAACGCTGGAGGACCACTTTTGTTGGTACCATCGAAATCATGCCCAATTTTGCATTCCTTATGCCCGATAATAAAAACATGCCCTTTGATCTCTACATTCCTACCTCGAAGCTCAATGGGGCCAGACAGGGACAAAAAGCTGTTGCCCGTATCACAGAATGGAATCCNAGGTCAAAAAACCCGGTTGCTGAGATAATAAATGTACTTGGTGATCCTGGTTTGCATCAAACTGAAATGCATGCAATACTTGCCGAATTTGAACTGCCTTACCAGTTTACCGGAGAGGTTGAAAATGATGCTGACAGAATTCGGGGTGAGATTACTGAAGCCGATATTAAAGCAAGAAGGGATTTCCGGAAAGTTCCGACATTTACTGTTGACCCTGCGGATGCCCGTGATTTTGACGATGCCCTGTCGATGCGACAGCTTGAAAATGGCAACTGGGAAGTAGGTGTACATATTGCCGATGTAACACATTATGTAAAGCCGGGCTCGCNGACAGACGAGGAGGCAAAACAGAGGGCAACATCGGTGTACCTTGTCGACCGGGTTGTCCCGATGCTTCCCGAAAGGCTTTCAAANAACATCTGCTCACTTAATCCTTCAGAGGATAAGCTTACTTATTCGGCTGTTTTTGAGCTCAATGACAACTCGGAGGTACTGAATGAATGGTTTGGACGGACAGTAATCAATTCTGACAAGAGGTTTTCGTACAGCGAAGCACAATACGTCATAGATACGGGTGAGGGCGAAATGAAGGATCAGATACTTGTTCTTCACAGGCTTGCACAGCAGCTGAGGGCAAAAAGATTTGCCTTCGGGGCNTTTTCATTCGAACGGGTTGAGGTCCAGTTCGACCTTGATGATGAAGGAAAACCTCTTGGAGTAAGGTTCCGTGATATGGGGACAGCAAACCAGCTTATTGAGGAGTTTATGCTCCTTGCCAACAGGAAGGTAGCTGAGTATGTNGGTAAACAGCTCAGGGGAAAGACCTTTGTATACAGGATCCACGATAAGCCCGATCCGGAAAAGATCAGCAACTTCAGGCAGTTTATTACCAGGTTCGGGTACAAGCTTACTGCCGACGAAAACAACCTGCCAAAGGCAATGAACCGNCTTATGAAAGAGGTTGCCGGCAGAAGCGAACAGAATATAATTGAAACTATAGCCCTGCGTGCCATGGCTAAAGCTGTCTATTCTACAGACAACATAGGCCATTACGGGCTTGCATTTAAATATTACACGCATTTCACTTCTCCGATCAGACGTTATCCCGATATGATGGTTCACCGTCTTCTTACAGCTTATCTTGATAAGGAAAACCCCGGCAGCAGGGAGAAATATGAAAAGCTGTGCGATCACTCATCGAAGATGGAACGGCTTGCAAATGAGGCCGAAAGAGCTTCAGTCAAATACAAACAGGTTGAGTTCATGAGTAGCAGATTGGGTCAGGTTTTTGATGGNGTTATTTCTGGTGTTACTGAATGGGGGATTTATGTTGAGATAATCGAAAATCAATGCGAAGGAATGGTAAGTGTAAGGGACCTTGCAGACGATTTCTACGAGTATGATGAGGAAAATTACTGCATCAGGGGCCGGTCGACAGGGAAGCTTTATACATTGGGCGACAGGGTTAAAATCGAAGTTGTGAAGGCCGACATGCAGAAAAAACAGCTGGATTTCAGGTTTGCATGAAAAAATTAACCACGGAGTTACTCGGAGTTTTTTGGAGTTTCACGGAGTTTTAGCCGTGCGACTCCGTGGTTTAACTCCGTGCGACTCCGTGGTTAAAAAAAAGTATCTATTTTCCTTTCTGATCTTCCTCAATGATTTTTAGCAATTCTTCTGCAGCGGATTCCTGCGGAATATTATTCAGGACCTGCTCCATCCCCCGGTATATATGAACCTTTCCGTTTGCTGCACCTACATACCCGTAATCAGCATCCGCCATTTCCCCCGGGCCGTTAACAATACACCCCATGACAGCAATCTTTAGCCCCGTAAGATGACCCGTCACTGCCTTCACTTTTTTTACAGCTTCCTGCAGGTCAAATCTGGTGCGTCCGCATGTGGGGCACGAAAGATAGGTTACCCGGGTTATCCTTGCTCCCGTAGCCTGGAGGATTGCGAAAGAGAGCTCCTTCAGCTTGTCACCCTGAACTTTTCCTTTGTTGGAAATGGAAACTGCATCTGCATGCCTGGTTATAAAATATTTNCCGAGCAATGANGCAGAATCTATTGCAAGCTTTTCAGGATCATCCTCATCAAAGACAGCATTGATGATTATCTTCTCATTATGGCGATCCTTAATTATTGATTCTGAATTGTTTTCGAATGTAATTACATTGTAATTACAAGGCTTTCCGCTTTCGTCTATGAAAACTCCTTTATCATTTGTTACGACTTCCGGTTTATAAAGCTTCCCGTGTGTCCTGAAGCTGAGAGGTCCGGCCGGTGATGTAACCCGTCCGCCAGAACCTGCAAGAAACCGCAGTATCTCCTTTGCAACAGGAATCTCGTTTTCAGGAGCTTCTGATAATGAAACTCTTATGGTATCACCTAATCCTTCCGAAATAAGTGCTCCAATGCCNGCTGCTGACCTTATCCTTCCATCCTCACCTTCACCGGCTTCAGTAACACCCAGATGGAGAGGATATGCAAATCCTTCAGCTGTCATCAATTCTGCCAGCCGTCTTGTTGCCCTTATCATTACTCCTGTGTCGGATGACTTCATTGAAAGAACAAGCCTGTGGAAATTCTCGGCCCTGAATATCCTGATAAATTCCATTGCAGATAAAGCCATACCCTCAGGGGTATTGCCATAACGCGACATTATCCTGTCGGACAGTGAGCCATGATTGACACCAATCCGTACAGCTGTCTGATTTTCATCACAGATTTTTATCAGAGGTAAAAGTCTTGAATGTATCCTTTCAAGCTCTTCATTATATTCTTTATCGGTAAATTCAATTTTTTGGAATGAGGCTCTTTTGTCTACGTAATTACCCGGATTTATCCTGACCTTTTCAACTATCCTGGCAGCAATCTCAGCAGCAGACGGATTAAAATGAATATCTGCAATAAGTGGTGTGTCAAATCCGGCTTTCCGTAATTCCGATTTGATAATACTCAGGTTTTTGGCTTCCCTGGTTCCCTGGGCAGTCAGCCTTACAAAGTCAGCTCCTGCTTCAATTATCCGGATGCACTGGGCTACAGANGCTTTTGTATCCATAGTATCTGTATTTGTCATCGACTGGATACGGACAGGGTAGGAGCCNCCGAGAAGAACAGAACCGATTTGGACGATGGAGGAGGTATATTTCTTTAAGCTCCCCTCACTGGAGCTACTCTTTATGCACATATTATTTCCTTGACATCAATAATCTGATTATTAGTTTATTAACCACGGAGTTGCACGGAGTTAACACTAAGTTGCACGGTTTACATTTCGGATGAATTTACTCCCTGATTTACTCTGTGAAACACTGTGTAACTCCGTGGTTTTATAGATTTTATTAGATTCTATAATTCTTCAATGTTTTAACATCCTGAATTATTATCAATTATGAGTTGTGTATGAATGGTACCTCCCGGGAGGGGAGTCTTTTGACTCACTCCCTTTCCCAATCTGCACCGTCCTTATGGTCTTTAAGTACAATTCCTGCATTTTTGAGGTCACCCCGGATCTTATCTGAAACAGCCCACTCTTTCTTATTCTTTGCTTCCTGCCTAAGCTTAATAATTATCTTCATCAAATCACCAGCCAGCTTTTCATCAGTTTTGCCTTCAGTTTCATCCTTCAGTCCAAGAATTTCAAAAACAAAAGTGTTGAACAGATTCTTCATAGTATCAAGATCTGCAGAGTTCAGCTTTTCGCTTCCATCATTTACCGAATTGATATATTTCACTGCTTCAAAAAGATGCGAAAGTAAAACCGGACTATTTAGATCATCGTCCATTGCTTCATAGCATTTCTTCCGGAGGTCGTTTATATCTAAAGTTGACTCATCCGAAGGTTTCAGCTTTTTAAGTGTCTCAATCCCTTTAAATAGCCGTTGAAATCCTTTTTCGGCAGCCTGAAGAGCTTCGTTTGAGAAATCGACCGTACTGCGGTAATGAGCCTGAAGCACAAAAAACCTCACTGTCATCGGACTATATCGCTGTTCAAGCATCTCATGGTCACCACTAAAGAACTGGTCGAGAGTAATGAAGTTACCAAGTGAACGGGCCATCTTCTGCCCATTTATGGTGATCATGTTGTTGTGCATCCAGTATCTGACCGACTCTTTACCGAGGGCTGCCGTCGACTGTGCTATTTCGCACTCGTGATGAGGGAACTGGAGATCCATACCTCCGCCGTGGATGTCAAAAACTTCACCCAGATATTTTACACTCATGGCAGAGCATTCAAGATGCCACCCGGGATATCCGTCACTCCATTCAGAAGGCCATTTCATAAGGTGTTCAGGTGTTGCTTTTTTCCATAGCGCAAAATCAACCGGATTATGTTTTTCATCCTGACCTTCAAGTACCCTGGTATTGGCCTGTAACTCCTCAAGGACACGGCCTGACAGTTTTCCGTATTTGTATTTCCTGCTGTACTTTAATACATCAAAATAAACCGAACCATTTACCTCATATGCGTATCCATTATTGAGAAGATGCTTTATAAATTCCTGTTGTTCAATTATATGTCCGGAAGCACGCGGTTCAATCGAAGGTTTAAGTGTATTCAGCTGATCCATGTTCCTGTGGAAGGTGTTCATGTAGTTCTGTACCACCTCCATTGGTTCAAGGTGTTCGATGCGGGCAGTCTTCTCTATCTTATCCTCACCTTCATCAGCATCATTCTCGAGATGGCCGACGTCGGTTATGTTTCGTACATACCTGACTTTGTATCCAAGGTGCAAAAGATACCGGTAAAGAAGGTCAAATGTTATTGCCGGTCTTGCATGGCCCAGGTGGGCATTGCTGTACACGGTGGGGCCGCAGACATATAGCCCGGTGAATGGCGGGTGAAGTGGTTTGAATATTTCTTTCTGCCTTGTGAGAGTGTTATAGATCGTGAGGTTATTTTGCATTTGCTGAACAATGATTTGATACAAAAGTAAAGGAAAAATCAGAAACTCCTCACGAAGGTTTTTTCTCCAAGTTAAATACCACATGGATTTCTGGTTAACTACTTTTTTACCACGGGGTTTCACGGAGTTTCTCACAGAGCTTCACGGAGTAATAAATTATTACAGCGTAACTCCGTATTAAATCCGTGTAACTCCGTGGTAAACCTCATTAAGACCAAATTAATTTGTATTTCCCGAAATCATTCATACATTTGCAGTCACAAATCAAATATTCCTTCCATTCAAGGTTGTTTGATTTTTATTAAGAAGGGCGAAGAGATTAGGCTCTGTGAAACCCTGGCAACCAACCCGTCAGTCAGATGGCAGACGGAGAAAGGTGCCAAAACCTAATCCCGGAAAAACGGGAGATGATAAAAATTAACACTGGAACAATGAAAACATTTCATTCGATTCAAAAAAAACACTTTCTGCCGTTTATGCCTATGTGCATGGGATGGTAGAGGGTTGATCTGGAAGGAATCGCGTAATTCTTAATCAACCGATCAAGAGGTTTGCCCCCTACCCCCTAAAGGGGGTCTATTAACTTATGGATGCTCTTCAAGCCCCCCTTCAGGGGGGATGGGGGGCCAAAAAAATTAAAACTCAACATAATGGCAGCACGACAATCAAAATTCGAGACACTTCAGATACATGCAGGACACCAGCCGGATAAGGAGACCTTATCGAGGGCTGTTCCTCTGTACCAGACATCATCATATGTTTTTAAAAATGCAAAGCACGCGGCGGACCTGTTTAATCTGACCGAACCGGGTAATATTTATACCCGTATTATGAATCCTACAACTGATGTTTTTGAAAAAAGAGTTGCAGCTCTTGAAGGAGGAGCCGCAGCCCTGTCAGTTTCATCGGGTCATGCCGCCCAGTTTATTGCTCTTTCGACAATAATGAGACAAGGGGATAATTTTGTCACATCGCCTTTTCTGTACGGAGGTACCCATAACCAGTTCAAGGTCACTTTTGCCGGTTTCGGGATCAATGCCAGATTTGCAAAAGATCTGAATCCGGAATCGTTTGAAAAACTGATAGATGGGAACACAAAAGCGATATATCTGGAAACCATAGGAAATCCGGGATTTGAAATACCTGATTTTGAGGCTTTTTCAAACCTTGCTTCAAAAAACGGATTGCCGCTTATTGTTGACAACACCTTCGGTGCATGCGGTTATTTATGCCGGCCGATAGATTACGGAGCGAATATTGTTACAGAGTCGGCAACAAAATGGATTGGCGGACATGGAACAAGCATCGGAGGTGTGATTGTTGACGGGGCAAATTTCAACTGGAACAACGGGAGATTTCCTGTTTTTACGGAACCTGCGGAAGGTTATCACGGAATTGTTTTCGGGGATCTCTTCTCACAAACCTCTCCATCGGGAAATATCCCGTTTATTGTTAAAGCACGCGTTGAAGGTCTGCGNGACCTGGGTCCGTCTATCAGCCCTTTTAACTCATTTCTCCTTCTTCAGGGACTTGAAACCCTGTCGCTCAGAATGGAGCGGCATGTTGAAAACACTCTTGCCCTTGCCCAATGGCTTGAAGCTAATCCCCTGGTTGAAAAGGTAAATTATCCCGGCCTTCAAGGGAACCCTTATAATGAGCTGGCAAAGAAATATCTACCGAAAGGTGCCGGTGGTGTTCTGAGTTTCATATTAAAGTCGGACAAAGACAGTGCTGCAAAGCTTGTCGACCATCTTCAGCTTGTAAGCCACCTTGCAAATGTGGGAGATGCAAAGACACTGATTATTCAGCCTGCATCCACTACCCACTCGCAACTGACGAAAGAAGAGCTGAGTGCAGCCGGAATTGATCCGGGTCTCTTCAGGGTTTCAGTTGGCATAGAGCATATTGAGGATATTATTTTCGATTTTGAACAGGCATTTAAGAAGATTTTATGACAAGGGAAAAATTAAAAATAGGGCTGTTCGGATATGGTTGTGTCGGACAGGGACTGCATGACGTACTCAACAGCAGCAGCGGATTCAAGGCTGACATTGTGAGGATCTGTGTAAAGGACAGGAGCAAGAAGAGAAGAATTCCAATGTCGAATTTTACTTTTGATAAAAACGACATACTTGACGATCCCTCAATAAATCTTGTTGTCGAGCTTATTGATGATGCTGAAGAGGCATTCAGTATTGTAACCACCGCAATGAAAAAGGGGAAGTGTGTGGTCAGTGCCAATAAAGTGATGGTAGCAAAACATTTTAAGGAGCTTGTGGAACTGCAGGCGAAGTATCATGTCTCACTTTTATATGAAGCCTCTGCCGGTGCAAGCATTCCGATAATCCGTAANCTTGAAGAATATTACGACAATGAGCTGCTGCATTCATTGCGCGGAATCCTGAACGGAACGACAAATTACGTTCTTACAAAGATGCATAATGAAGGAAAAGCTTATGACATTGCGCTGAAGGAGGCCCAGGAAAAGGGTTTTGCAGAATCTGATCCCACCCTCGATGTTGAAGGATGGGATGCTAAATACAAGCTGTGCATAATAACCGGTCATGCCTACGGACTGTTCCTCGATCCGGAAGAGGTATTCCATTACGGAATAAGCAGGATATCGACCTTTGATATAAGGTATGCCAGGGAGAAAGGATTGAAGATAAAGCTGGTTCCTTATGTCGGAAAGACCAGCGGAAACACTATTACAAGTTTTGTTCTGCCGCGGTTTATTTCATCCGACAAATATCTTTTTAATGTCGATAATGAATATAACGGGGTGATAACAGAAGCTGCATTTGCCGACAAGCAGTTCTTCAGCGGTAAGGGNGCAGGTGGCCATGCAACAGGTAGTGCTGTTCTTTCGGATATCTCAGCAAATTCATATGGTTATAAATATGAATACAAAAAGTACCAGCAGGGAACCGTTTCCAACTATACAAGGAACCACAAGCTTGAGATTTACCTGAGGTACAGGAACGAAAAGGACAGGAAATTGTTTGGATTAAAGGATGTATCAGAATACTTTAGCAGTAAATTATACAAATATGTAATCGGAGTNGTTAACCTTGAAACTCTTTACGGATTAAGGGAACAATTGCCCGGAATGGATGTTTTTATTGTGAATACGGGAAGGAAAATCAACCCCCCACCCCCCCCGGAGGGGGGGCTATTTAAACCCCCCTTGGGGGGCAGGGGGTGAAAACCAAGAGAAGAAAGGATATGATTTTAATAAAACGAGAAATAGTATAATCGTGAAAAATTCTTTAGAAGAGATTATTCAACACCGCATTGTCGTTCTCGATGGTGCAATGGGGACGATGATCCAGAAACACAGGCTTCAGGAAGCTGATTTTCGGGGTGAACAATTCAGGGATCATCCAAAACCTCTTAAAGGGAATAATGATATTCTGTCCCTGACAAAGCCGGAGATAATCCTGAACATACATAAAGAGTATCTTGAGGCTGGAGCGGACCTGATAACTACAAATACTTTTAATTCAAACAGGATCTCGATGGCTGATTATGGCATGGAGGACCTGGTTTACGAGATGAATTTTCAGTCGGCAAAGCTTGCCGAAAANGCAATCACTCAGTTTGAAAACTCAGCAAAGCCGGAGAGTCACTTTATAGTTGGCACTCTTGGACCTACAAACCGCACTGCCTCAATGTCGTCCGATGTAAATGATCCAGGTTCAAGGTCGGTAACATTTGACCAGCTGACAGTAGCTTATGCGGAACAGACCCGCGGACTTATCGACGGTGGAGCGAATATTCTGCTTGTCGAAACTGTATTTGATGTTCTGAACTGCAAAGCTGCACTTTATGCAATTGATACCGTTTTTGAGGAGAGAGCGATCCGTCTTCCCGTTATGGTTTCCGGTACTATCACCGATGCAAGCGGAAGGACGCTTACNGGTCAGACCCTGGAAGCATTTCTGATATCTGTTTCCCATTTTCCATTGTTTTGTGTCGGACTTAACTGCGCCCTTGGGGCCGAACAGCTGAGACCTTATATTCAGGAGCTATCCGCGAAAGCGGGATTTTATGTTTCAGCACATCCGAATGCCGGACTTCCTAACCAGTTCGGGGAATATGACCAGTCTGCTGAATTTATGGCTTCAGTTGCTGAAGATTTCATGAAAGAAGGGTGGGTTAACATTATTGGAGGCTGCTGCGGTACAACACCGGAACATATCCGTAAAATTGCAGAAAGATCAAAACAATATAAACCACGGTTTAAACCTGAAATAGAAAAGTATACAAGGCTCAGTGGTCTTGAAGCTCTGACAATAACCCCGCTGACTAATTTTGTAAATATCGGTGAACGGACAAATGTTTCAGGGTCGATCAAATTTGCACGTCTTATAAAAGAAGAAAAATATGATGAGGCGCTTGCAATAGCTCGGACACAGGTGGAGGGCGGAGCCCAGATCATCGATATCTGCATGGATGAGGCAATGCTCGATTCGGAGAAGGCGATGGTGAAATTCGTAAACCTGGTAATGTCGGAACCCGATATCGCAAAGCTGCCTCTGATGATCGACTCATCACGATGGAGCGTAATTGAGNCAGCACTGAAGTGTATTCAGGGTAAATCAGTTGTCAATTCAATAAGTCTTAAGGAAGGAGAAAAGGTATTTCTCGATCATGCCCTTAAAATAAGAAAGTACGGTGCAGCTGCTGTTGTAATGCTCTTCGATGAAAAGGGTCAGGCTGATACTTTAGAAAAAAGAATCGAAGTCGCCCAAAGATCATATTCTATTCTTTGTGAAAAAGCAGGCTTCCCTCCGGAAGATATAATATTTGATCCCAATGTACTTGCCATTGCGACCGGAATCGAAGAGCATAATAACTATGCAGTCAATTTCTTAAAAGCTGCAGAATGGATTAAGCAAAACCTTCCATATGCAAAGATCAGCGGCGGAATAAGCAACCTGTCATTCTCATTCCGGGGCATTGACAAAGTACGTGAAGCAATGCATTCAGTGTTTCTGTATCACGCTATAAAAGCTGGTCTCGATATGGGGATTGTCAATCCGGGTATGCTTCAGGTTTACAGTGAAATTCCTGCCGATCTGCTTCATCTTACTGAGGATGTTGTGCTGAACCGCCGTAAAGATGCCACTGAAAGACTTGTTAAATTTGCGGAAGGATTAAAGAATGAAGGCAAAAAGGAAGAGAAAGCCGATGAATGGCGCTTGCTTCCCGTTCTGGATCGCATCAGGTATTCCCTGAAAAGAGGACTTGATGAATTCATCGAAAACGATATTGAGGAAGCCCGTCCATTATTCAGTCGTTCGATTGAAGTTATNGAAGGTCCTCTTATGGGTGGTATGAATGAAGTTGGCGACCTGTTCGGATCAGGAAAGATGTTTCTTCCGCAGGTTGTGAAGAGTGCCAGGGTAATGAAAAAGGCAGTTGCGGTGCTTTCTCCCTATATTGAAAAGGAGAGCGGGGGTGTGGAAAAGAAAACCGCCGGGAAAATACTTCTTGCAACAGTTAAGGGTGATGTTCATGACATTGGAAAGAATATTGTGGGAGTTGTTCTTTCGTGCAACAACTACGAGGTAATCGATCTTGGTGTAATGGTCACTGCCGACAAAATAATCGACACAGCAATTAAAGAAAGGGCTGATTTCATAGGACTTAGCGGACTGATCACCCCTTCGCTTGAAGAGATGGTGCATGTGGCTGCGGAGATGCAGAGAAGAAAGGTAGAGGTACCCCTTCTTATCGGAGGAGCAACTACTTCCGAAATTCATGCNGCAGTCAAAATTGCTCCGGCATATTCAAAAACCGTTGTTCATGTGAAAGATGCTTCAAAGGCTGCAGGTGTCCTTGCTGCACTTCTCAGGGAAGATAATTCTGATTATGTAAGTGCGATAAGGGAGAAATATAAAAAGATGTTTGATGACCATAATTCCCGAAAATCGGATAAAAAGCTGCTCACCCTTGAGGAGGCCAGGAAGAACCGGCTTTTCACAAACTGGAAGTCGGTCAGGATACATCCGCCATTAAAGCCCGGACTTCATTTAATTGAAGAATTTGATCTCANAATACTGGCAAAATATATCGACTGGACATATTTTTTCTTTGCCTGGAAACTGNCGGGTAAGTACCCTTCAATTTTTGATGATCCGGTAAAGGGAGAGGAAGCGAAAAAATTGTATGACGATGGACAAAGGTATTTCCAGGAGATTATTGACAGAAAGCTTCTGAAGGCCAATGGAGTCTTTGGACTCTTTTCTGCCGTCTCTTCCGGTGATGATGTAAGAGTTTTTTACGGCAGGAATAAAAGTGAGGTTAAAGCAATATTCAGATTCCTGAGAAACCAGGAACAAAAGGAAACAGGGGTTCCAAACCTTTCGCTTTCCGATTTTATTGCTCCCGAATCAGCCGGAATAACTGACTATATCGGTGCGTTTACGGTTACTGCAAAACTTGATGATGAAGCACTTCGTAATTACAGGGATGATGATTATGCCCTGATAATGATCAGAATTCTCAGCGATCGTATTGCTGAAGCAGCTGCCGAGTATCTTCACGAACTGGTACGGAAGAAATACTGGGGTTACTCTGCTGATGAGGATCTGAGTATTGAAGATATTCTGAAAACAAAATACAGGGGGATCAGGCCTGCTCCAGGATACCCCGCCTGTCCCGATCATACTGAAAAACGCATTATCTTTGACCTTCTTGATGCTGAAAGGCTGACTGGTGCAGGGCTGACTGAGAATTTTGCAATGACCCCTCCTGCGGCAGTAAGCGGTTATATCTTCTCTCATCCGGGTTCAGTTTATTTCAATATCGGGAAGTTGGGAGAGGATCAGCTGAAGGATTATGCGTCACGGAAAAAAATGAGTATTGAAGAGGCAGCCAGATGGCTGGCTCCGAACTTATGATTAAGTTATATGAGTGTTATTGATAAGATAAGGAACGCAAAGGGCACTTTGTTTACTTTCGAATTACTGCCGCCTCTTAAGGGGCACAGCATTGAAAAAGTCTATTCCACAATTGACCGGCTTATTGAGTTCAGTCCGGCTTATATTAATTTTACATCTCACCGAAATGAGGCAACCTTCNGGGAAAGACCGGACGGACTGCTTGAAAAGAGGGTTGTAAGAAAAAGACCAGGGACCATCGCACTTGCAGCTGCAGTAAAATACAAATACAATATACCGGTGGTTCCGCATCTGCTGTGCGGAGGGTTTACCAAAGAAGAGACCGAAAATGTTCTCATTGAAATGAACTTCCTCGGCATCGACGATGTGCTTGCCCTCAGGGGTGATCCGCAGAAGGGCAGCCGTACTTTTATTCCGGAGAAAGATGGCCACACTCACACCTTTGAACTTGTGAAGCAGATAGTAAACATGAATAACGGCCGGTATCTGGAGGAGTCACTTGAAGATACAGCNCCAACATCTTTCTGCATAGGAGTGGCAGGATATCCTGAAAAGCATTTTGAAGCACCCAACAGGCAGGTTGACCTTGAAAACCTTAAGCATAAAGTTGATTCAGGAGCAGCATATATAGTTACCCAGATGTTCTTCGACAACAAAAAGTTCTTCAGGTTCCGCGACGAATGCAGATGCATAGGAATCGATGTCCCGATAATTGCAGGTATAAAGCCGGTCTCAGCATTAAACGACATTAATTTGCTGCCACAGACNTTCCACATTGATATGCCTCATGAGCTGGTTCTTGCCCTCCAGAAATGCCAGAGCGACAAAGATGCACGTGAAGTTGGAATCGAATGGGCGGTAATGCAGTCGAAGGAGCTTATAAAGGAAGGTGTGCCCGGGATACATTACTATACCCTTGGAAGGTCGGATAATGTTGCAAGGATCGTGAAGGCGGCATTCTGACCTATAAAAACCCACCCCTTGCCCCCCGCCGAAGCGGGGCAGGCTCTCCCNGGAGNGNATCTCATTGATCAGCCCCTGTGTCGTGCGTCGAGTGTCGTGAGTCGTTATTTTAAACTAAAGGCTTTCTTAATCCTGTCGACGTAATCCAGCTTTTCCCAGGCAAAGAATTCAACCTTTTTTGAATAAACCTTTTTCCCGTTACCATTTACTGATTTTGCCTTTGAGCCGGGCACTTCGTAATAGACTTCCACATCCTTTACCTCATANTCGCGTCCGAAATGACCATAAGTTGTAGTCGGAAGGAATATAGGATTTTTAAGTCCGAATCTCTGTACAATTGAATATGGTCGCAAGTCAAAAAGGCCTTCAAGCTTTGATCCGATCTCACTGTCGCGAAGAATATTACCTTTTTTGTCTTTCACTTTCGCAGTCCCATAAGTGTTGACGAATAAACCTACAGGCTGGGCAACGCCGATGGCATAAGCTATCTGAATCAGAGCCTGGTCGCACACTCCTGAGGCAACAAGGTTTTTGGCAATATGACGGGCTGCATAGGCGGCCGACCTGTCAACCTTTGATGAGTCCTTACCCGAAAATGCTCCACCGCCATGAGCTCCATGGCCGCCATAAGTGTCAACTATGATTTTACGACCAGTGAGACCAGTATCTCCGTGCGGTCCGCCAATCACGAATTTGCCTGTCGGATTGACAAGAAGTTTCATATCGCTTTTGAAGAGGTTCCTGATTTCTGCGGGAAGAGCCTTCTTTACTTTTGGAATAAGGTATTTATTGAGGTCCTCAGTAATTTTTTTCTGCATATTTCTATCAGCAGATTTCTCAGCCTTCCGGGATTCGTCTTTTGGAAGGATAAATTCATCATGCTGGGTGCTGATTACAATTGTATCTATTCTCACAGGTTTGTTATTGTCATCATATTCTATCGTAACCTGCGATTTGCTGTCNGGCCTGAGGTATTTCATCTGCTTTCCTTCGTGCCTTATTGCGGCAAGCTCCTGAAGGAGGATGTGGGCGAGCTCAATGCTTACAGGCATAAAGTTTTCCATTTCGCGGCATGCATACCCGAACATCATTCCCTGATCGCCAGCCCCCTGGTCCTCCGGTTTTTCGCGAATCACTCCCTGGCTGATATCGCCCGATTGCTCATGGATTGTCGAAATTACACCGCAGGAGTCGCAGTCGAAGCGGTATTCGGCTTTTGTATAGCCAATCCTCCTGATCACCCTCCGGGCCGTCTCCTGGACATCCACCCAGCCATCGGTGCGGACTTCTCCGCCGCAAAGTACAAGNCCTGTTGTTACAAAAGTCTCGCATGCAACTCTTGACTCCGGATCCCATCTGAGGAATTCGTCGAGCAAGGCATCTGATATCTGATCGGCAACCTTATCGGGGTGGCCTTCTGAAACTGATTCTGAAGTGAATAAATATGCCATCTTAATTAAGTTTAGAGTGACTAAAGTTCTTAGAGTACTTAGAGTTGTATATTATTAAATTAAATCTTAAACTTTAAGTACTTAAACAAAAGCTGGNAAGGATGGTTGATTGGACAAACGGAATTGAGGCATTTTAGCATTTTTTCCTGTGGTTGCAATCAGCTCAAATTTCTCCACCAGATTCTGACGTGCAAAGAAAGGAAGAAATTATAAGAAATCCAAGAACCACTGAGTTACACTGAGTTTTGCACAGAGTTACACAGAGTTTATACAGTGCTACANCGTGAGAGCTCCGTGCGACTCCGTGGTTAAGAAAAAAATGACCAAAAAATATGATTTTATCCTTTGGTCAGTATCCGGAATACTTCTTCAAGATTATTCTCTTTCTTCTGAAGTGAGAGAACGGTAAGGTTTTTCCTGACAGCAAAATCGAAAATTGCAGGACGGATATCCTGGTCGGCTGAAGATTCGATCAGCCAGGAGTTGCCTTTTGATTTCTTTAAGGAATCAACATTGGGTATCGACCTGAGGGATACCTCATCGATATCACTCCCGAACTCAACAAATATTACCTGTCGGGACTGATGTATTTTTGAATAAATATCTTTTTTCTCCTCATCGGCTACTATTACACCCTTATCTATAATTATAACCCTGTTGCATATAGCTTCAACCTCCTGCATTATATGTGTTGAAAGCATCACGGTTTTTTGTTTTCCGGCATCACGGATAAGATTTCTGATCTCAATTATCTGGTTAGGATCGAGGCCGGTTGTTGCCTCGTCAAGTATCAGAACGTCAGGATTATGGATCAGAGCCTGTGCGAGGCCTACTCTCTGCCTGTAGCCTTTTGACAGGGAGCCGATCTTTTTTCTCTGCTCAGGTGCAAGACCGGTAACTTCGATAATATTGTCAATCTGCTTCTTAACCGGGATATCAGATTTGTACAATGATGCTGCGAACTGAAGATATTCCCTTATGTACATTTCGGGGTACAAAGGATTATTTTCAGGCAGATAACCGATTTTTTTCTTGATTTCGAGGGANCCGCCGCTTGTTTCAATACCATTCACAAAAACATTTCCGGAGGTAGGGGGNATAAAGCCGGTAATGATCTTCATCATTGTTGACTTACCCGCACCATTTGGGCCAAGGAACCCGACTATCTCGCCGGTCTTTATTTCAAAAGAGACATTATCAAGAGCCTTCTGTTCACCATAGAGCTTTGTAACACCCTGTACAACAATTGACATAAATCAATTCTCCGGTTTAGTCTATGCTCCCCATCCTCCCATAAACTGGGAAGTGTTGGCAAACGACGCTTTAGGATTTACACAACACACAGGAATTTTGGAACTGTTTGCAATAATGTACTGCTCCGATGCTCCAACCACGTAATCNGCAAATGTAATGTTCTTGGTTGTTACAATAAGGATCAGGTCAGCATTTATCTTTTGGGCAAAATCAATTGTTTGCTGAGCAAACTTCCCGTTCGGAACATCATGAATTTCATATTCCACATTATTCTGGATCAGATATTTAACCGCAAAATTCAGGTTNCTGTTCACCTTGGCAGTGAGACCCTTATCAGTTGTAACTGTCTTTAAAATATGAACTTTTGAATCAAAGTACTTTCCCATAAAGATAGCCATTCCCATTTTTTCCTTGTTTTCAACCCTGAAATCGATGGGGAAAACAATATTATGGTATCTGTTCTGGTCGGCCGGAGGCTCCTGTACAACAATAAACGGGATTTTGGATTTAACAATTACTTTGAGGGCCCAGCTCCCGGTAAGTTTTTGCATTCCCTTCATGCCATGCGTTCCCATAACCACGAGGTTTGCCTCTTTATCTTTTGAATTCACAAATTCAGCTATGGAGGTGAAAATACTGCCCTTGACAACATTTGCAATTATGTTAATATTGTACTTCCTGCTGTTCTCCTCGGCAATATGCTTCAGAAGGGCCCTCTTCTCACCTTCAGCTTTGACTTTAATAGCTGAATCAACTATATGCAAAAGGCAAATATCATTATTGACCATACGTCCGATTTTAACAGCATGAGCCAGAGCTGATTCGGCAACATTCGTAAAATCCCATGGCACTATTATCAGTTTTTTGATTTCTTCCATATTGGTTAACAGTTTATTGTTATATATCCAAAGTTATTCAGATTTTCCTAATTGTCAAATCCTTTTGCCCCCTACCCCCTAAAAGGGATTTAAGCGCGAAAAAAGAGATGTTCGGTTAATAGTAAAACTATATTAAAAGAAAAATATTATTATAGTAATCAAATTATCTGATTAATTGGGAGGTACTTAACAAAAATAATAGCAATCAATTGCGGTATCGAGGTTAACATTTTATTATTTTTGCGGGGGGAAATTTATGACAATTATATTTTATGATGAAAAGGAAAAAGGTTAAGGAGCTATTAGCAAATCCTGTTACGGGAACCGATGTTGTTGTCAAGGGATGGGTAAGGACTAAACGTGGAAATAAGAACATTGCTTTCATAGCTCTTAATGACGGCTCAACAATTAATAATATCCAGATAGTCGCCGATACTGCATTGTTTACCGATGATCTTTTAAAGGATATCTCGACCGGAGCATGTATGCTGTTTCAGGTAAGCTTGTTGAGTCGCAGGGACAGGACAGAGTGTAGAGATAAATGCTGAAAAGATTGAACTGTATGGCAGAAGTGATGCAGAAACCTATCCTCTTCAGAAGAAAGGCCATTCAATGGAATTTCTTAGGGAACATGCTCATCTACGCTTCAGGACTAATACTTTCGGAGCGGTTTTCCGGATCAGACATTCAATGGCCTTTGCGATACATAAGTACTTTAACGACAATGGATTCTATTATCTCCATACACCTGTGATCACCGGAAGTGATGCTGAGGGAGCCGGGGAAATGTTCCACGTAACAACCCTTGATCTTAAGAACCTCCCTTTAAATGAACAGGGAACTATTGATTACAGGAATGATTTCTTCGGTAAGGAGACAAACCTGACTGTCTCGGGACAGCTTGAAGGTGAACTGGGTGCACTGGCTCTTGGGGAGATTTATACTTTTGGTCCGACCTTCAGGGCTGAAAATTCAAATACGCCCAGGCATCTGGCAGAGTTCTGGATGATCGAACCGGAGATGGCTTTCTATGATCTGAATGACAATATGGATCTTGCTGAGGATTTTCTGAAATATCTTATTAAGTACGCACTTGACAACTGCAGGGAGGACCTTGATTTCCTGAACAGCATGATTGACAAGGGGCTCATCGAAAGACTTAATTTCGTGGTTTCAAACCAATTTGTGAGACTCCCTTATACTGAAGCGGTGGAGATTCTGACCGCAGCTGATAGGAAATGGGAATATCCTGTGGGATGGGGAAGGGATCTTCAGGCTGAGCACGAAAGATACCTTGTTGAAGAGCACTTCAAACGTCCTGTAATTCTTATTGACTATCCAAAGGAGATAAAGGCATTTTACATGAAGCAGAACGACGACGGGAAGACTGTAAAAGCAATGGATGTGCTTTTCCCCGGGATTGGCGAGATCATNGGAGGTTCACAAAGAGAAGAAATGTATGATAAGCTGATGAACAGGATCAGGGAGCTTAAACTTCCTGAAAAGGATCTATGGTGGTACCTGGAAACAAGAAAATACGGTACTGCTCCTCACAGCGGGTTCGGCCTTGGATTCGAGCGACTGATATTATTTATGACAGGGATGTCAAATATAAGAGACGTAATCCCGTTTCCTAGAACACCTAAAAACGCCGANTTTTAAATATTCAATTTTCTATTTTTCATAACTGCAAAGTATGCTAAAGCAAAAGTTACAGCAGAAACTGCTTCAGAAACTTTCCCCTCAGCAGATCCAGATGATCAAGCTGCTTGAGGTACCTACTCTGCAGATTGAACAGCGGATCAAAAAAGAACTTGAAGAGAATCCGGCTCTTGAGGAGGGTCCGGAGGAGGATGAAGAGCTCCGTAATGAGGAGACCGAAGAAGAACAGTTTGATGAAAAGGACAAGGACCAGGAGGAATTCACCCTTGATGACTACATTGAAGATGATGAGATTCCGGAATATCGTCTTCAGACAAACAATTACAGCAAGGAAGATGAAAAGAGAAACGAAATTCCGTTTTCAGTCGGATCCTCATTTCAGGAGCATCTTGAATCACAGCTAAGCCTGAGGGATCTGGATGAAAAGCAAAAGATCCTCGGCGAATATATTCTGGGAAACATTGATGAAGACGGATATCTAAGACGTGAGCTGACAAACATTGTTGATGACCTTGCATTTCTTCAGAACGTAACAACAACTGAAAAGGAACTTGAGGAAGTTCTTCAGATTATTCAGGATCTTGATCCTCCGGGTGTCGGTGCAAGAACTCTCAGGGAGTCACTTTTAATCCAGCTGGCAATAAAGGACCGTACACAGCCGGCACTGAAGACTGCATATGCTGTTCTGGATCAGTATTTTGAAGAATTCAGTAAAAGGCATTATGATAAAATAACCACCAGAATGGGGATTTCTGAGCAGGAACTTAAACTGGCTATTGATGAGATCCTCAAGCTGAATCCAAAACCGGGAAGCCTGTTCAATGATTCATTTACTAGGATATCCCAGCCTATAATCCCCGATTTTATTCTTGAGCTTACTGAAGACGGATTTGATCTGCACCTCAATTCAAGGAATCTTCCGGAACTCCGGCTGAGTTCGTCATATAATGAGATGCTTCGCACCTACATTAAAGATAAGGGTCAGAAGAAGGAGATGAAGGAAGCCATTATGTTTGTGAAGCAAAAGATCGATTCCGCTAAATGGTTCATCGATGCAATCAGGCAGCGTCAAAACACACTGCTCCTGACAATGAACGCCATTCTGGAGTACCAGGGGGAGTACTTTATCGACGGTGATGAGACAAAGCTTAAACCAATGATTCTGAAAGATGTGGCTGAAATGACCGGCCTCGATATTTCAACAGTGTCGAGAGTTGCAAACAGCAAATATATCCAGACGCATTTCGGGATCTTTCCACTTAAGTTCTTCTTTTCTGAAGGACTTCAGACCGACAGTGGTGAAGAGGTATCAACCAGGGAGATTAAAAGAATCCTGCAGGATTGCATTGAGAATGAAGAAAAAAGAAGACCTCTCACTGATGAACGCCTAACAGATATTCTCCAGGAAAAGGGATATCAGATTGCCCGCCGGACTGTAGCCAAATACCGCGAACAGCTTAATATTCCGGTTGCCAGATTAAGAAGGGAGATCTAAGAGGTGTAACATGAAAGACATGAACTCCGGACAACCTTCAAGCCTGCCTGATAATCTTGCAAAAATTGTATCGATAGTTTTTCACCCTTTGTTAATCCCTTTGTACGGCCTTGCGATTTTACTGTCGGCCCCTACATTTCTTAAATACCTTCCGGTTGAAGCCAAGAGGGTTCTTTTTACGGTAATCCTGATCGACAATGTTTTTCTTCCTCTCGCTTTGCTTCCGTTTTTAAAGTACCGGAATCTGATAAGCTCATTTAATATCGACGACAGGAGGGAAAGAATTATACCTCTGCTCATAACTTCAATTCTTTATTGCACAACTTCATTCATAGTTTTCAGGTATCAGATCCCCTTTTTCCTGAAATCATTCATTTTTGCCACATCCGTGGTGGCAATCGTTGTTTCGATGATAAATTTCTGGTGGAAGATATCTGTACATGCAGTCGGAGCCGGAGCGCTTACGGCAACGGTTTTTTCATTATCATTGAAGATGCATACACCGCTGACCTGGTACCTCCTGGCGGTCATTCTTGNCAGCGGANTTATACTTTCATCGCGGTTAAGACTTAATGCTCATAATCCATCACAGGTATGGGTCGGATTCCTGACCGGGTTCCTTGGAATAAGCCTTTTCATATTATTTATTTAAAAGCTCATCAAGGGCTTTGTCAAGCAACTCACTGCTTTCCTCAAATATATATGAAGGCCATACTGCTTCCAATGAAGCCGGAATTGCACCTTCATTAAGCAGTTCCTGAGAAATTGTGCCGAACCATCCTTTTCCGGAAAGATACTCTGCCAGGTACTCCTGTTCCGGTTGACCCGGTGTTGGTATTAGCAAGGCGCTGCACTTCAGGCTTATAAGCTCCATGACAGATGTATAGCCCGAACGGGTGACAATGCCTGTGCTTCCTGTGATCATATCCTGCATTTCATTTGCTGGCAGGTGATTGTATGAAATAATATTTTCTGATTTTGACATTTCAACAGAATCACCTGGTTTCCCTTCCAGAAAAACGGAAAGCGGTTCCCTTTTACTCAAAATCTCAATCAGCTTCTGCCTGAGCACACCTCTCTGCGGCTCCGGTCCTGACAGGATAACTGTATTATGAGGAATACCGAATCTGTTTCCAACAGATTGGGATCTGCCGGTAAATCTTGACAATAACCCAATGTATCTTGTATTTTCAGGCAGTCTAATTCCGTGCGACAGACGACCTGACAAATTTATATCTCCGGGCAGATCAGGAATAAAGCATAAGGAATATTTTTTGATNAAATAACGATGAAATAATATGCCGGTCCATTCAAGAAACCTGAAGCTACGGGGAAATGGAATAACCATCTGATGAGTAACATATACGCTTTTTATTCTCCTGTTCCAGAGTCCGAAGCGGTTATCACTTAAAATAATGTCGATTTTATTTTCATTGATAATCCTTTTTAACATCATGTGTTCAGCTGCAATATGATATAATAGAAGGGGCATTTTCAGCAACAGGGAAATATACTGAGGTAAGAATCTGCTATAATCAGGCTTGAAGCCCGGGAAATCAATATATGTCAGTCCGGGCAGTTCATTCCTGAACATCGCCTGATGTTCTTTACCGGAGCCAATAATTACATTGTAATTANGTTCCCGGAGCTTTCTGGCAACAGGAATCATTCGTCCGGCATGACCAAGACCCCACTCAAGTGGGCAGATAAGTATATTTCTATTTGTATTCAAAATCAGCCTGACACACTTGTCCTGATTCCCAGCTTGTTAACNAATCTTGCAATCCGCTTTAGCTCTGTGGCGGGTACCTTTTCAAGCCGGCCGCCATCGGGGGTATCCCTTGAGATTGTGTAGATCATTACTTCATAAGGCTTTATCATCTTAATCGCTTTCAGCCATGCCTCAATCTCCTCCGGAGTTGTGTTATCAATTGACTGATTGTTTGATGATCCGCGAAGGAAGAGCGTTTGTATTATCAGTTGTCCGTTAAAACTTTTAAGGTTANCAATTAATTCTNTGACCTTTACGTTTACCCTCGGCTGGTTATGCACTTTTACTGTCAGNTCGAAGCCGGAATCAAGCTTGAGAATGTTCTGATCGACTTTCAGCAATGCCTCCCTGATGGAAGGGATTGTTATCGTCGTCGAGTTTGACAATACTGCAATCCTTGCTTCCGGAAAGTATTTGTTTCTCAGCTCAATGCAATCATCTACTATTGCCGGAAATTCTGGATGCAGAGTGGGTTCCCCGTTTCCGGCAAATGTTATCACATCAGGAGGGGTATTCTTAATCTTCATTTCCGAAAGCTTCCGGTCAAGAGCTTTGTAAATCTCATCACGTTTTGGAAGAGGGCTCTTATCGCCTGATGAATTGCTTGTCCAGCCACATTCGCAATAGATGCAGTTGAAATTGCACACTTTACGGCTGGCAGGTAAAAGGTTGACCCCGAGAGATACCCCCAGCCTCCTGCTTTTAACCGGTCCGAAAATTATCCTATCGAACAAAAATGTTGGCATTTCTTAACCTTTCAAATTAATCTTGTTACATGGCTTTCGGGAAGGAGTTGCATCTTTTGCAGATCGATATCCTGAAGAAGAAGCAATCCGGGTTTTTTACCAGGTTTAATGCTTCCGTATAAAGACTCTTCTCCGAGGGCTGTTGCTCCGTTAATAGTCGCCCACCTGATGAGCTCCGTTAGAGGTACCCATGGATAATANTTGTGCAGCGTTTTAAGCTCTTCAAGAATACTTAATCGGTTGTTTGAGGCAAGGCTGTCGGTACCTGTCACAATCAGGCATTGTTCCTCGATAAGCAGATCAACAGGGGGCACCTGATCTTCAATATAAAGATTTGCATTNGGACAGAGACACCAGAATAGATTCTCCCTCTTTTTTACCTTCTTTATTGTAGTCCGGTCAACAAAGGTGTTATGGACAAGGATCAGATTGCCTGAAGAAGTTATTTCATCCAGTATTGCCGTTTCATGATCCNGGACTGTTTCAAGTCCTTCAACTTCAAGTCCCGAATCTGTGAATAAGTCAAGTATAGGTCCGTCATTATATTTAAGGAATGACTTCTCCGAATCGGTTTCCATAAAATGGATAGAAGTTATCTTATTTGATTCGGTTTCTGCCCGCATTAATCTGAAGAGAGTCAATGAAAGCGAATAGGCAGTATGGGGTACTATCCAGGAAGGTATTCTGTAATCGCGCGAAAGATTGGTGAGTTGTTTGATGTCATCCATCCGCCTGCCGGCGCTACCAGGATCGATACCAAAAACCTCGCACAGGTTAATATATTTTATCCTGCTTTTCTTCTTTAAGTCAAATGTAATTCTTGTATTGCAGATATCGGCGCATACAACGATACCTTCCCTGTACATCTCATTATCGGCTCTTGAAACCGACACCGGGATGTTTTCACTGCCTTCTTCCCTTCTTTTGCTGAAATTTTTAAGGAATTCGGCCAGACCTTTTTTTGGAGGAATAAGGTCCCTCATGTGAGACAGTTCCAGGTGACAATGGCAGTTCACGAATCCGGGTACTATTATCCCGTTGCGGAATTCTACGGATTCTTTCTCAGAAAGGTTTCCGTGGCTATCCTCAACACCGGTTATAGTGCCATCATCTTTAACGGTAACAATCCCCCTTTTCAGCGGCGGTCCGTCATTTGTAAAGATGTACTGAGCTGAAAAGTGCTTCATCATTCAATAAGATTACGCGTCAGGATTATGTTTTCAATCCTTTGATTATAAAACCTGCCGGGGCTGATACCCTGCTGGTCAATAAACCATCCCTTAAGACATACTGTACCTGTAAGATTCTGGACCAGCGTGAAACTGTAATTGTGCGGATGCCCGTCCTTAATAAAACGGACAGGAGAATAGCGGACTATTGATTCATTTCCTGATGAATCGGTCTTTGAGAAATATAATCCCATTGCAGGGTCAGTTGACTGATCATCCGGATAGACTGTAAGTGTAAATTTCAGGTATAATGTTCCATAAAAACCAGAAGAGAAATCGACATGTGCTATGTCTTTAGAGTCCGGATCAGGAAGAGAATAGAACGATTCTCCGGGCCATAAATTCATCTGCCCGGCTTTGAAAACCAGCAACTCCTTATCAACCCTTGACTCCATTTCACTCAGTCTCCCCAGAACATTGTCATAGATTTTAATCAGTTTTTTTGGGTTCTTCAGGAAATAGTATCTCATTGTCCTGTCCATCACTTGTTTTGAATAGCCGTATTTTTTGAAGATTTCGATATATGTTTCGAGGGTATCGCTTTTAGAGAATTTATATTTGATTTCAGGAAGTGACAGAAGACCGTCAGCGATATGTACCTCAGTCAGGATTGAAGTAAGATCTTTCTCCGGGATTATGCCTTTATGCACGGCTTTATTCCTCCTGCCTGTGCATGAAGCCGCAGCAACAGAGAGAGCAATCAGGACAATAAATATATACCTGTTCATGGATCTCAGATATTTTTAATTTTTTGTCAGATATTTTTTTGTGAGGAATCTTACAGGATACCAGGCAGCCCAGAATCCAATCAGGAGGACTGTAACCGGGACAACAATAAAATCCTTGATCTTCATTACGACAGGATAAGCATTCACGATCAGNGAATCGCTCTGAAGTCTGACAATTCCATATGTTTGCTGGATCCAACAGACAGCAAAGCCAAGCAGAATTCCGGTAAATGCACCGATTATGGAGATCAGCCATCCTTCGAAAATAAAGATTTTCCTTATCAGCGTGTTATCAGCCCCAAGACTTCTGAGGATCCCTATATCCCTCTCCTTCTCAAGGATGAGCATTGTAAGGGATCCGATAATGCTGAAAGAAGCAATAATGAGTATTAGCGTCAGAATAAAAAAGATTGCTATGCGCTCCGATTTCATAACCTTGTAAAAGATTTCCTGCTGTTCATATTTATTCCTTACAATAAAACCCTTTCCGAACAGATTTACGACATCTTTCTGCACTGAAGATTCTTTAGCGGCTTGTTTAAACTTAATTTCAACAGACGTAACTTCTGATTTATATTCAAGAAGTTCACGTGCAAAATCAATAGGTATGAATACATATTTTGAATCATACTCCTGTTCTACCTGGTAAATGCCGGATGGGAAAATATAATTCCTGATGAATGCATCTTCAGGATTCAGTTCAGTACCGGCTGTTCTTCTGGGGACATAGATATTAAGCGGTGTGATAAAATTAATTCTCATCCCAAGGTAATTGGCAATCCCTATCCCGGGAATTGCATACGGCCTTCCCTGTTCAGACCGTAAAATGAATCCTCCATCCCACATTGAGCTGTCGATTCCGGTGACCTGGGCATAGTTATCATCCACTCCTTTTATCGTTGCAACATACTGTTTTTCATCATATTTGAGGAGGGCATTTTCTTCGACACAAAGTGAATAGCAGGCAATGCCGTTTATCTCTGAAAGAAGTTTAAGANCTGTACTGTCGGGGATGAATGATTTACCCTCCGCCGGAGTGATCTTAAGGTCAGGATCAAAAGTGTTGAAAATTGAGCGTACAAGGCTCTCCAGTCCGTTAAAGACCGAAAGAACAATTATCAGGGCCATAGTACCTACAGTTACACCTGCCACAGAAATCGAAGAGATGACATTTATAGCATTTCTCGATTTTTTCGCGAAAAGATACCTTTTTGCTATATAGAGCGATAGTTTCACTGTAGTTTACTTGCTGAAACCAGCAANCCGGTTCCTGATTTATGAATTAAAAAGATATCAAAAATATTCAGCAATAATGCAAGAGGGAAAAAAATCATATAATACAGTGGAAGAATAATGAAGAATATTTTTGAGCTGTTTAGCATCCTTACAGGATATTTCATTGACAGGCGCCATGAGAGACTACCGGGTTTTCCATATGTATATAATGCTTTGATATTATCAAACCCTGCCCTCCCGAGTTTTTGGGATATCTCTCCGATTCCGTAGCCATCCCTTACATGTTCGTCGATAAAGGATTTTTCCTCTTTGCCGTGAACATCTGAACCTCCCTTATCAGATGGCGTTGATATAAGCAACGACCCCCCCGGTCTGAGTGCCTGGAAAAAATTCCTGAAGACAAGCTCATCTTCTTCAATGTGTTCCATTACATCGACCGAGAGAATAAAATCGTAAGAACCTGTCTCATTCAGCTGTGTCAGGTCGAGAATCTCAAATGTGACTCTTCCCGAAAGACCTGCCCTGCTGAAGAATATGTTATTGTCCATTATATGCTCCTGGTCGATATCCACAGCTTTTATTTTCCAATTCCTGTTCATCCTGCTCATTCTCCAGGTATATTGTCCGAAACCGGCTCCTGCATCAAGAACTGATGTCTCACCCGGGTATTTTCTGACAATTCCTCTCAGTGCTTTTCTGACATGCCATGCCCGAAGCAGCAGAATATCAAGAAAAAAATAAAAGATTTTTCTCATTATGAGGGGACCTGAAAAAAACCGGCCGACTGTTTTTTTGATAGGGTCGTACTGCATCTGGTTCAGGTCTTCAGCAGTTTGTCGATATTTTCAATATAATCAAGGCTGTCGTCGATGTAGAATGCTATTTCAGGAACTATCCTCAGCTGTTTTCTCACCTTCTGCCCCATTTCAAATCTTATTTTCGGTGAATGATCCTGAATGGCAGTAAGGATGACATCCTGTCCCGCTGACGGGTAGATACTGATATATATTTTAGCAAATGAAAGATCGGGGCTGACTCTTACTTTTGTCACCGAAACCATTTTCCCATGTGCCAGCTCACTCCCCTTCCTNAGAAAGATGTCAGCCATCTCTTTCTGTACAAGTCTTGAAACTTTTTTCTGTCGCGTTGATTCCATGGCCTTTTCTATTGTGAACACGCAAAGGTACGATTTTCGGAAAAAGAATTAATTTTGCGGGGACTTTTATTAAAGATATCGATGGAAACTGTAGTGAGCGGAATAAGATCGACGGGAAACCTTCATCTTGGGAATTATTATGGGGCGATCATAAACTTCCTGAAAATGCAGAAAGAGAACAGGTGCTTTTTCTTTATTGCCGATTATCATGCGCTTACAACACATCCGAAGCCTGATGACCTTCACGGAAATATAAAACAGGTTCTGGCTGAGTATCTTGCATGCGGAATTGATCCAGAGATTGCTACGGTTTTCATACAAAGCGACGTTCCCGAGGTATCCGAGTTGTATCTTCTTCTTAATATGAATGCCTATGTGGGCGAACTTGAGAGGACAGCATCATTTAAAGAAAAGATAAGAAAACACCCTGATAACATTAACGCCGGACTTCTTACATATCCTGTACTGATGGCTGCCGATATCATTATCCACCGGGCCAATAAGGTACCTGTAGGAAAGGATCAGGAACAGCATCTTGAGATGACCCGGAGGTTCGCAAGGAGGTTTAACATGATTTATGGAGTAAATTACTTTCCCGAGCCTGATGCGTATAATTTCGGGCATGAGCTTACTAAGATCCCGGGACTGGACGGCACAGGCAAAATGGGAAAAAGCGAGGGAAACGGGATTTTTCTTTCGGATACTCCGCAGGTTATCAGAAAAAAGGTAATGAGTGCCGTGACGGATGCAGGACCCTCTGAACCTGGTCAGGCAATGTCGGAACCCGTAAGAAATCTCTTCACAATAATGAATGTGGTTTCAGATCCGTCGGTTGTTAAATATTTCACAGATAAGCATGCCTCCTGTGAAATCCGTTATGGTGATTTAAAAAAACAGCTGGCAGAAGATATTATAAAAGCAACTACTCCTGTCAGGGAAAGAATCGATAATTTACTCGCGGATGAAAAATACCTTGCAAAAGTAGTCAGGGAAGGAAGTGAAAAGGCAAGGGAAAGTGCCTCCAGGACCGTTAGAGAGGTCCGTGAAATAATCGGATACAAATCATTCTGATAAAAAATAAAAGCCAGGCTTTTGACCTGGCTGACCTTGAAGAATCAAGTATATTTTGAGATTGCCTGTGTAACAAAGTAATTTCAAAATGCGTGCCAAACTCACTTCGCGGATCAAATAATAATTCTTGCAGAAATGATAAAATTCCTTCCGGGCGCAGCAATACCTGATGAATATGGTCTGTAACGGTTATCGAGGATGTTTTCGATGCCGCCGTTAATAATATATCTGTCTGAGATAGTGTAGGAAAGCTTTATATTCAGGGTGAACCATCCTGGAGACCATGGGTTGCCATTATTATCTGTTGCATAGAGGTAAGGTTTCTCGGTTTCTGAAGGAGGCATCCTGGAGAATCGCCTGGCCCCGTTAAAATTTGAATAGATATCGGCCATGAACTTTGTATATTCGGCCATTATGTGAACGGCTCCGAATACCGGCGCAGCATGCCTTAACGGTGAGCCGTCCTCCTCCTTACCTTCAGTTATGTTCAGCGAAGATTTAACCAGTATATGACCTGTCACTTTTGACTGGAAGCTGATATGCGCTCCGTAAGCACGGGCCGAACCGGCATTTGTAACAGCCTCAACTTTGCTAGGCTGGTTATTGTAAGTTATCATTGTCTGGCCATTGAACATAAAATCATGGCGTATCATCGCGTTGATGAGCCAGGTATGGAACCCGGTTATTTCAAGATGGAATATCTCACCAAAACTCTTTGAGATTCCAAGATCGATATTATAGGCATATTCGGGTTTCAGACCGGGATTCGGCACAACCACAACTCCGGGAGCAGAATCAAATATTTTACCTGCATCATCGAGGTTCGGAGCTCTGAACCCGGTTGCTGCATTGAGGTTCAGCTGCAGACTGTTCTTAAGTCTGACTACTAATCCGGCTGATCCGGTGAGCGCTGAATTCTTTATTGAAAATGCCGTGAACGGGAAATTATAAAATGAATTGTCAGCAATTGTTGAGGAGAGTCCTGTATAGTTATATCTTAACCCTGTTATTATAGTAACTGCATCCGACAGATTATTCTTGTAACCTGAATACAATGCAAAGGTTGAATAAATGTTGCTTCCGTTTGGATACCTCGAACCGGCAGGAACTTTCGAACCGGTGAGAATATTTCTAGTCTGTGCTTCAGAGGTTATATCGTTCCTGACATATTCAAATCCGTAAAACAGAAGCTGATCTTCTTTTTTAAATGACTTATCGAAGTCGGCATTGACTGAGATTATATTTACTTTTTCAAACTGCTCATTCAATGATATATTTCCGAGACTTCTGTCGTGACGGCTTTCGCTGTAATTCTGATAGGCTGCAATCAGTTTTGCCTTATCATAAAGCTTATTCTTCCCTGAGAAATTAAGCTGAAGGCTGTTCATTGCCCAAATCTGCGGACCGTAATACCATTGGGCATACCTCAGTTTTCCCGATTTGTACTGAATAAGCCTGTCATAACGGGGTACATCGGATAATCCAGAATAATGACATGAAAGAAGCAGGTCAATATTATCGGAAATCCTGTATCTGAATTTACTCAGGAGGTTCAGCTGCCTGTATCCCGAAAATTTCTGGACCCTTGGATCGCGGTTGAGAAAAACTGAATCAATGCCGATGATCCTCTGAACATACTCTTTCCGCAGATAACTTTCATTATTGTTGGAGCCCATTTTAAGATCTCCGTAATCAGACCAGGAGATGCCCGAAAAGAAAGCTGTTCTTTTTCCACCAAGATTAATATCGAGATGAAATGTTTTCTCACTATTTGCAGATGAATACCTTGAATAAGCATCAGCTTTGATATATATCTTCTTTCCGGTCGAAAACAATGCATTTTTAGTATGAAAATCCATTACCCCGCCAATAGCATCACTTCCGTAAACCGATGCACCAGGGCCGAATATTATTTCGGTTGATTCAAGCAAGGCTGGGTCGAGTGAGATTACATTCTGAATATTTCCCTCCCTGTAAATGGCATTGTTCATCCTGACGCCATCGACCACTATCAGAATCCTGTTGGTTGCAAATCCACGTATCATCGGACTGCCGCCTCCAAGCTGGCTCTTCTGGATGAAAATCTCGTCAGAAATACCAAGCAGATCAGCTGTTGTCTGTGGATTCTGAAGCTGAGTTTCCTGTCGTGTCACAATTGATATCTTGTTCGGAACCTCATTCCTGTTCTGTTCCCACCTGTTGGCAGAAACCACGAACTCCTCAAAAGCAAAAATCTTTTTGTCAAGCCTGATCTGAAAACCAGCCTTTCTGATCTCTTCAAAGCTAAGGCAGACTCTTTCATAAGTAAAATGCTGAAAGCATACCGCCGGTTCATTCTCGAATGATGATATGTCGGCTTTTCCCTGCCTGTTTGTATAGGTGAACTTTACAGCCAGCTCATTCACCACTGCCACATCTGAGATTGGTTTTGAGTCCTCATTATCAACCACAGTAACAATCTGGGAGAAGCTTAAGGCGCAATATAAAAAAAACAGAAAAGCTGATAATACGAATCTCATCGTGGACGGCTAAGCTGATTATAAAAATAGATAAATTTTTCAGTTGACGAATAATAAGATATATGGCCTCAAATTAAGGGCCAAAAACATTTCCGGTTTTTGATGGCATATTATTCTTAATTTTGAGAAACGGAATAATACTGTTATAAGGTGTCCAGACGCATTGCAATATTTTCCCTGGTTGTTCTAGTCTCCGCTGTTGCTTTAGCCGGTTATTTTCTTCATCAGAGCAGGAAGAATCTGTTTACTGATCCTTATAAAGTTATCGGCAAGGATGCCTGTATTGTCATAGAAACCATTGATTTCAGAAATCTTGTCAATTCAGTCACCACCAACAGGGGGTTGTTTTCGGAGATCGCGAATATTAAGGAGTTAAGCACATTCAGTACGAAGCTGAAATACCTTGCAGACCAGATAAATAAATCGGGGTTTAAGAAGATTCTTCAGGAAGGAACCGCAATTATTTCTTTTCATCCTTCTGAAAAAGGGGGAATGACCCCTTTTCTTTCCAAGACCCTTCCCTCAGAGACAGGATACAGGCAGTTGAAGGAGGCACTCCAGGCTTCCGGAATAAGGGAAATACTGGAACAGAAGACTGAAGGAAAGAGGATTTTAGGGCTTCCCTATGCCATGAACGGTCAGAATGACACGGTGTTTGTTATGATAAATTCCGGATTATTGATCTGCAGCACATCAGCAAGTCTGATAAAAAAGACTGTTTTTCAGGATCTCCCTGGAACAGATATACGGAATGCACCAGGATTTTCCAGGATACTTCTTTCCTCGGGGAAAAATGAGGATAAAATATTCGTGGTTTTCGGGAATCTTGAAAATACAGCTTCAAAAATATTTGCAAGGGGTGGATTTTCTCCTGCAGACAAGATTGCAAAGCTCGCAGAGAGCGCTGGCGGGGATATATTTATTGATGAAAGTGGCGTTTCCATTAGCGGATACAGTGAAAGCAGTGATCCGTCAGAATTACTTTTCAGGTTCAAAGCGGTTCAGCCGGTCGAATTTAAAACTTATAAGATCCTTCCTTCAGCAACTGCCATGTTTGAGTCGATGGTTCTAATGCCACTTGAAAAAACAGAAATTCCCGGCTCTGTGCCTGTTCAGGTTGTAAGTCTTGCAGGAAAGCTTAAGCCTTTTCTCGGGGATGAAATAACGCGTGCATACATCGATATCAGAAATAATCCGGTGAGTCAAAACTCATTAATAATCTATAAATTAAATAACCGTGTTCAGTGTGAAAATATCTTTCTTGAACATACTGGAGGAAAGACTGAGACAACTTATTTCAGACCTGACGATCAGACAAGGATACCTGTTTACTTCATGGCTACTGCAGGACTTCTTTCAGCTTTACTGCCTGGATTTGCACCCGGATTCAATGATTTGTATTGTGCTTTTTTCGATAACTTTATGATAACGGGTAATTCATTGGTTACAGTTTCAAGGCTTTTATATGATAACCTGCTGAATAAGACACTGGCAAACGATGCACAGTACCGCGACTTTGAGAAAATGGTTGCCAGCAGAGCAGGATATCTGTTTTATTGTGTCCCTGCACATTGTATAGACTATTTCTCAGAATATTTTAGCCGGGATATTGCTGACGGGTTGAGGGCAAACAAAAATTCGCTAAATAAAATTCAATCGGTGGGTTTTCAGCTGGCCCCAATTAACGGTATGATTTATAATAGCTTATCAGTGAACTATAAGGATATGGTGAGGGAAGAGTCGACAACCGAATGGGAGACGCTGCTGGATACGGTTGCAGGGATTAAACCATTCTTTTTCACAAACCACAATACCGGGGCGAAGGAGATCTTCATTCAGGACGCCAGGAATAATGCATACCTCATCAATGCAGCAGGAAGGGTTTTGTGGAAAGTCCCCCTTAAGGAGAGGATCATCGGTTCGGTTTATATGATAGATTATTACAGGAACGGTAAATACCAGTTGCTTTTCTCAGGCAGGAACAACCTTCACCTTATCGATCGTAACGGTAATTATGTTGAAAGATATCCTGTAAGATTAAGATCACCTGCAACAAACCCGCTTGCACTTTTTGATTATGAAAACAACAGTACATACCGGCTGGTCATTTCAGGAGAAGATAAACTTCTATATACATACGATAAATCAGGAAATGTTGTAAAAGGGTGGGAGCCGTTCAGAACTGCCGGTAATGTAACAGCAGAAGCAGGTTTTTATAAAGTCTCCGGAAAGGACTTTATTGTGGTAGCCGATGAATCATCGGTATATTTTCTGGATCGTTCAGGCAAGGTAAGGCTCAGACTGAATGATGTTGTCACAAGGGCAAAGGGATCAGCACTACGTCTTACAACCGGCTCTGAACCGTCTCTTGTATTCACCTCCCCCGACGGGACAATACAGAACGTCAGTTTTAACGGCGTTGTTAAGAAATTAAGTATCAGAAAGTTTACCTCCGATCATTCATTCGATTTTTTTGATGCGGATGGAGATGGATTTAGCGAATATGTTTTCATTGACAACGGTATCCTCTATCTTTATGATCACAACGGGAAAGAGNTGTTTAATAAGGATTTTGGTTCGGCAAAGCTGGGTGGACCAATTAATTTTACCTTTTCATCAGCCAACAGGAAAATAGGGGTTTTTGATGCGGTTGGGAACCTTATCTATCTTGTTGACAGCAATGGAAAAATAATGGATGGATTTCCATTAAGGGGAGCATCAATGTTTTCGATAGGAAAGCTTTCCTCCTCTGGTGAATGGAACCTTATTGTCGGGGGGACCGACAGATTCCTTTATAACTACAAGCTTGAGATATCGCAGAAATGAATAGAAAACAGCCTTGGGAAATGACAGGCAGCAGATAAAAAGAACGAATAATTAATAATAGCAATGACATTACTTATAAGGTTTATTTTAATAAGTATCATAGTCTACCTGGTTATCAGGTCTTTTAACAGGTATTTTGAAGAAATGAACAGTGGGCGGGAACAGGAACAAAAGCGCCAGGACTCAACAAAATCAAAAGGAGTATCGAAAGAGATAGGAGAGTATACAGATTACGAGGAAGTAGACTAACCTTATTTTTTGAGAGAGGATCTTAATTGCTTTGCAAGGGCATTTGCAAATACAAAATCATTAAGAATTTCATTATCTGAATCGAGTATTTCCTTACTGCTTCCTTCCCAGCATTTCACGCCATCGCTTAAAAAGATTATCTTCTCACCGATCTTCATCACGGAATTCATATCATGGGTATTTACGATTGTAGTCATTGAATACTCCTCGGTGAGTTCCTTAATAAGTTCATCAATCAGAATGGCGGTTATCGGATCGAGGCCTGAATTGGGTTCATCGCAAAACAGGAACTTAGGGTTCAGCGATATTGCCCTGGCAATTGCAACCCTTTTCTTCATTCCGCCCGACAGTTCTGAAGGGAGAAGTTTATTAGAGTTGATAATATTAACCCTTTCGAGGCAGAAATTAACGCGATCGGTTTTTTCCTCATCGCTCTTTTCCGTGAACATGTCAAGGGGGAATCTTACATTCTGTTCCACGGTAAGCGAATCGAACAAGGCGCTTCCCTGAAAAAGCATTCCCATTTCCTTCCTTATCTCTTTCTTGCCTTTAAAATCAAGTTTATTGAATAGCAGATCATCATACCAGATCTCTCCGCTGTCAATATCATGGAGCCCGACGATGGATTTCAGGAGGACAGTTTTACCTGAACCGCTCCGGCCGATAATAAGGTTCGTTTTTCCAGCTTCGAATGAAACAGAAATATCGCTCAGAATAGGCTTATCGTTAAACGATTTGTTGAGGTCAATTACCCTGATCATGAGAGCAGAAGTTGTGTTAAAATTACATTGAAAAGCAGAATAATGATGCTGCTGTGAACTACTGCTTTTGTACTTGCCTGACCTACTTCAAGCGATCCGCCTTCGATCTTGTATCCGTGATAGGCAGATACTGTAGTTATTATGAAAGCGAAGAATAGTGTTTTAATTATGGCATAGGTCACATAATAAGGGATAAATGCATACTGAATGCCATAAATATAATCTTCGGATGTTATAACCCCCGCAGTTGTACCGGCAATCCATCCTCCGACAATTCCCACAGAAATGCTTATAAGGGTGAGAAAGGGATTAAATACGAGAGTTGCAATTATCTTGGGAAGAATAAGGTAAGAAGCAGAGTTGACTCCCATAATCTCGAGTGCGTCGATCTGTTCGGTAACCCTCATGGTACCAATCTCAGATGCAATACTTGACCCTACTTTACCTGCAAGGATCAGTGCTGCAATCGTGGATGAGAACTCAAGTAATATTGAGTCGCGGCAGCCAAGTCCTATAAGATAGGTAGGATAAATGGGGTTCTCAGTATTATATGCAGTTTGCAGGGTGATAACAGCGCCCATAAAGAAGGATATTACTGTTATTATTCCAACAGAATTGAGGCCCAGAAAAACCATTTCATGCATTGTCTGCTTATAATAAACATAAGGCTTTTCGGGCTTGGAAAAAACTTTTTTAAGAAGCAGAAAATAATTGCCAAACTGCTCTAAAAACTTAATCATGGTTAACTAATAATGATGGGTAAAATTACAAATATTTATGGTAATTCCGGCAGGGAGGGTAAATCGGGATTGGTCAAATAATTATATATTTGCAAAACATTTATCAGAAATTTTACAAATGCTTATGGACAACAGGTATGTAATAATAATGGCTGGTGGAGTAGGAAGCCGTTTCTGGCCCATGAGCCGTCTTGAAAGACCTAAGCAGTTCCTCGATATCCTCGGAAACGGAGAAACTTTATTGCAGCAGACTTTCAGACGGTTCAGATCTATCTGCGGGAAAGAGAATATTTATGTTGTCACCAGTACTGAACATAAGGATATTGTAGCAGAACAGATAGATATAGATCAGCCCAATATTCTTTCTGAGCCATTCAGGCGAAACACAGCTCCATGTCTGGCTTACGGAACATTCAGAATATTGAAGGAGAATCCCGACGCGGTTATCGCTGTTACTCCCGCTGATCATCTGATTATTAAAGAAGACAAATTTGTTGATGTAATAAAGAAGAGCTTTGAATTTGCTGAAAAGAACAATGCTCTCCTCACACTTGGAATAAAGCCCGACAGACCTGAAACGGGATATGGTTATATTCAGGCTGACCGTAAAAAGAGTGCAGCCGGCTTCACTAACCTTATGAAGGTTAAAACCTTTACTGAAAAGCCTGATATTGAGCTGGCTAAAGTGTTTCTTGAGAGNGGTGATTTTTACTGGAACTCAGGGATATTCATCTGGAATATAAAATCGATTCTGAGTGCCTTTGAAAAACACCTTCCGGAGATGTTCTCTGCTTTCGATGAAGGCAGGGATAGTTTNGGGACAAAGCTGGAGACAAAATTCATTAGCAAAACCTATGCACAGTGCCGGAGCATATCGATCGACTACGGTATAATGGAGAAGGCTGATAATGTATATGTAATGTGNACCGATATCGGCTGGTCGGATCTGGGAACATGGAGCTCTCTTCATGAGCATTCGAAAGTTGACAAAAAAGGAAACTCCAAGGTAAGAGGCGAAGTATTCTCATACGACAGCAGGGGAAATATCTTTAACATTGCACCCGGCAAGATTGCTGTTGTCCAGGGTTTAAAGGATTATATCATTGTCGATTCGGGGGATGTTCTTCTTATAGTAAAAAAGGAAGAGGAGCAGAGCATAAAAAACTACCTTGAGGATGTGAAAAACGCAACCGGGGAGAAATTTCAATAGCCCCCTGCCCCCTGAAGGGGGTTTAACAATGCTGTAATTCTAAAAGTCCCCTTAAGGGGATATAGGGGCATAAAAAAAGGCTGCCGCGGCAGCCTTTTCTATGTCAAAGGTCTAAAACTCCCATAGGTCGTGTTCAAAGTTGAACAGTTCTGTTTTAATGCGTTCAGCTTCAAACAGTGTTGATTTACCAACAGTATAATCATTGATCTGACGATCGTCAAACACGTTGGATTCACCGAAAATCACGCTCCCGAATCTTCTCTGCATAAAAAGNTCATCAAATGAGATCCTTTGGGCATCGTTGCTGGCAAGGAAAGCTTCCTGTTTTGCAAGTGCATCCCTTAAGTCGTCATATTTAACCCAGAACAACGGTTTCCTCAAAGCACGCCCGGCATCATTGTCATAACCCATCCAGTAGGGCATCATNCCGATGATTCTTACATCGAGCCTTGACAGCTTTTTATCGAAATACCATTCTTCATACACAAGGAGCTGTTTAACCTCCTCAGGTTTTGCAGCATCGGTAATTACTGTATCTNTTGTCTGACCCTCAGCATTTATCTGAATTGACTGGGTNTTGGTTTTAGCCCCCATATTTATTTCAATATCGTCATAAGTTGTTGGCAGATTTGAATCCAGAGCCGAAAAAGCTTCCAGCCGTCCGGCACGGATCTCTTCAAGTATTATNGTGATCAGGCTTTTTCTGCCGTCCTGCGTAGTTTTTAACGGATAGTACAATGGCTGGTTTATCTTCTCCCTGAGGTCGATAAGACGCCATATTTTCTTCGACCAGATCACATCGGCTTCCCTTAGGAAGGGATAGTTGATCTTCTTGTTATCAGTTATTGATTTCTGGTATATATCGCCAAATGACTGTGCATTAGCCATNCTGCCGATTGCAAGGACGATAATTCCAAAAAGAATTTTCTTATTCATATTGTTAATATTTATTTACTAGTCTATCTTTAATATTATCGGGTTCAGATCCAGTGTTCTTCCATCAGGAGCAAGACATTTGATATCCTTTATGAAAAGGTTCTTGCCTCGCGCAAGCTTCGTGATAAGATCTTTCTGCTTCGGGGTAAGCGTATTGTTTGTACTTGGTTCCTCAAAGTCACCCCGGCTGTCAGTATAAAGTACTGTAAAAGAGGTGATCTTATATACAAGGTCAAATTCGAAATCAGGAAGTGATGCATAAACTCCCGTCTGGGCAGCTGCTGTGTTTTTAGCAATTGTACCCGTGCTTTTTCCTCCGAATGTAGCTATTGGAGCTGGAACTGGCTTTACCCTGAACTCAATGGGAGCAAATGTTGTACCTTTGTTGGATGCATCAGTCACTGACACAATTACCTGGACATTCTGACCGACTGTGGTTGGATTAACTGCCCAGTTTCCCCTGAAATTTTCTCCTTTGGAGTTTTTAACCTTCTGGGTAGTTTGTGTGCCGTTAACCACTCTGATCTTTATTTTATCGGGGCTGACACCAGGAACAGAAACGTCAATTGGGTTCTGAATGCCCTTGTACATAACGTTCATNGCTGTAGGCGATACAACCACATTGGGTTCTCCCACATAATAAGATCCATCAAATGGATAATCCACCATGACACCGGAAGGATTCTTGAGGGATATTACCCCCCCCCATTTTTTCGGTCCGGTTGAGGAGGCACGTACTTTATATACTCCCTTGCCCGATTCATCAACCGGAAGTTCAGTCCCGTTTACTTTAACAATAGGTTTCTGCGTTGAATCGATTGCAGAAATAAATACCCTTGCCTCGTAATCACCACCCTGGGTTACATAGCTGGATACAGGAACGACGTTTGCGACGATCTTGTTTACTTTGAATGAGCCGGCATCAATCTGTGTATAAAGATGATTCAATACTTCAGTCTCAGCGTTCCTGACATCAACCTGCATTTTTGAAAGGATGGTTTCAACTGCCACCAGTGGAAGGAGCTGGAAAGTAACGTTTTCCCACTTCGAAGGCTGGCCGTCCGGATCGTGTCCGTCGTCAGTATTTAAACTTTTACGGAGAGCATCTTCAGCACTTGGATTCTTTCCATCGAGTGTAGAGATAAGGAATTCACGATAATCGTTCATCAGAGCTTTCAGGGTGCTTGCTTTGCCATTTTCATTGGCCCCGATCAAAATCTGCGAGGGGACATTGTTGTCATCAAATCTCTTTACCTTTTCAATATCTATCACGTTGCCAGCAAGCGCCTCAGATTCAGTACCCTCCGCTTCCGTAATAATCTCAACCTTAAGATCCTGAATAAATTGGGATATTTCGTCAGAACGACTTTTTACTTCCATGGCAGTGGTTCTGTATTTCCCTGCCTTTGTGGGATTTTCTGATGCAGCCTTATTAAATTCCTCGTAAATAAGATTATTCTTGATAACGTAGTTGGCCAGTGTAGTAGTAAGACTCTTGTCAACTTTCTTGAATGCTTCAACGGCCTCCTTTGATACGTTAAGTGCAAGCATGGCGGTAAGAATCAGGTACATCATACCGATCATCTTTTGCCGTGGTGATAGCCTCTCGTGAGCCATTTCTAGGGTTGTTTAGTTATATATTAAAATGTCACGCTATTTAACATTCATTGCAGCAAGCATATTTCCATAGACATTATTCAATGCTGCCAGGTTATCGTTGAGTTTGGTGATCTGTTCACGATATTTTTTAGAATCACCGGCTGAATCCGAAAGATCCTTCATAAGACCCTGGATATTTTTATAAAGGGATTCAGAATCCTTTATATGGTCATCGACTCCTTTACGNTGNAGTTCGTAAACAGTATTAAGGGCTGAAAGATTTTTATTGAGCAATTCCAGCTGCTGCTTATATGTTTTTCCACCTGATTCGATCACCGAATATGACTCAGTCAGTTTACCATAATTGGAGTTAGATTCATTTATTATTCTGGCAGTTGACTGATATGTATCCGTCAATCGTCCGAGGGCGTCATTGGCAGCCTGGACTGTATTCATGTATTTTGAAGAAGTGGCTGAGATATCGCCCATGAGGCTTAGATTGGTTGTTGATTCGCTGAATTTCTTCATTCCAACGCCAAGTTTCTGAAATAGTTCAGGTGTGATATCAGCGCTCTGCAGCATCTCATCAAATTTTGAAAGTGCATAAGAACCGCTTCCGGCACCGCCGCCGCTGCTGCTGCCAATAGCACCGCCATATCCGCCACCTCCAACACCTTTTGCCTGAGATCCCGGTTCTTCTTCCGGAATGCCGGCAAGCTCAGGATAAACAAGCGTCCAGTCAACCTCTTCATGAAGAGGTTCGAATGCTGAAAAGAAGAAGATAACTGCTTCAGTGAACAGACCAATTGTCAGCATTAGTCCTGCACCTGTCCAGTGCTGTATTTTAAACAATGCACCAACGATTACGACAGAAGCACCAATACCATATAATTTGGCCATGAAGTTCTTCCATCCGCTTGACTGTACTATTTCTGCTAGGCTCATATACCTGGTTTTTTAAAAGGTTATATTAATTTTTTATTGATTTACTCCGATATAAGATCTTACATTACGAAACCCGATGTAAGATTTTGTTGAATCCTGATATTCATAATCCCTTGCACTTGTCTGAAGGAAATAAGCAATGTCCTTCCATGAACCACCCCTAATAACTTTGCGTTTGAGTACAGGAGGATCCTGCGGACGTGCATTGTATTCATAATTCGGGTTAAGATCGTGCTGGAATATATATGCTGATGGGTGATATGCACAGAGAGTCCACTCGGCAACATTACCCGACATATCAAACAAACCATATTCGTTGGGTTCATACGATCCTACCTTAGCGCTGTATACTGTACCGTCGTCGATATAGTTTCCGCGTAATGGTTTAAAGTTGGCAAGGAAACAACCCTGGTAGTTTCTGGTATAAGGTCCGCCCCATGGGTACATCGAAAGGTCAAGTCCGCCTCTTGCAGCATATTCCCATTCTGTTTCAAGGGGAAGCCTGTAAGCCTGTACATCGGCAATGCCATTTTTCCTTAGGGCAGTATTCATATAGTCAGTTCTCCACCTGCTGAACGCAGTTGCCTGAGGCCATGAAACACCAACAACAGGGTAGTCGTCGAACGACGGATGCCAGAAGTAAAGGTCCGCCTGCGGATCATTGAATGAATATGTAAAGTCCCTTATCCAGCAAAGAGTATCAGGATATATATTAATTGTATCATGCCTTATGAAAGAGGAACGGTCCTTAACAGGTGTGACATTTCCGTTGCGGTCGATAACCTGTCCTACATATTTCCATGTGTTATTGGCATAGTCATTGACATATTTTGCTTTTGCAGCCTGCTGATAATCAACCCAGAAATACGTGTAATTAAGTTTCCTGACATCAATCTGCTTTTTGCCGTTGAATCTCTCTTCGGGAGGATAGTACATTTCTTCAAGAACAGCAGCTGTTGTCTCTTCTTCAGGATCAATCTTTTCCTGCCAGTTGATAACCGGAGGTTCAACAGGATTACCTTCCTTGTCGGTTACAAAATATTCACGGTCGGGAACCTGTGCCTCACCGAGCTTTGTTCTCAGAATGGAATCCCTCACATAATATACAAACTGACGATACTTATTATTTGTAATTTCAGTCTGGTCCATCCAGAATGCCTCAACAGTAACTACCTTAGAGATGCTGTTCTGTGCAAACACCGCATCCTGATCACTTGGTCCCATGGTGAAGCTACCGGCAGGAATGAATGCCATTTCGAATGGTTCAGGCTCAAAGAAATTTTTTCTCCCAGCGACTCCTGTCAGTTCTCCGTTATCGGAAGACTTACAACCACCTAAGAAGATTATAATTATCAGAGCTGAAAGGATTTCCTTTTTCATATTCTTTAGAATTTTGTATTGCAAGTAATTTTATTTTTAAAAATCATAAAAACCGTATGCTTTTGTATCTCATCGGACTCTTGCCCATACTGAGACTGAAACAATAATTTACCATGAATTCGTGCGACCCGCTTGTACTCTTTCTGATATCTGAGATCGGGAAATCATAAGCGTATCCGACCCTGATACCGTTGAACAATTCTATCCCAACAATCCCTACAAGTGCATCACCGGGTCTGTAAGAAACGCCCCCCCATGCCTTTTTATTGTATCTTAATAAAGAAGTTGCAGAAAATTGTATTGCCTTGCCGTCGCTAAGCGCGTATAGGGAAGGCAGCAACTCAAGCGATGGGTTTGGGAGCTGAAGGATATACCCTGCAGTTATGTAATAATGACGGCTTAAGTAGGTGACACCTTTAGTGAATTTTATTTTCGGCTGATTGATATGNGTCACCGAAAGGCCGGCATAATATTTATCGGTTGTGTAATATAAACCAAAACCGGCATCGAAGGTTACCGCGCTCTCTTTGCTTTCAGGTATCAGAGGATCACCGGAGGGAGGGGTGAAGATATCGCCATTTGGTATTACCCATTCAGGGTCAAGCGTCATGTTATACATTCCGGCACTGACTCCAATACCCAGCTTTCCCTGTCCTAAATCGGCGATAAATGAGTAGATAAGATTAAGGTTTATATCCTTGTCGAAACCAACATTGTCATTTGCGACCATCAGGCCTACACCGCTGTTTATTTTAAAAGGAGTAACCGGTGCACTGATATTAAATATCGTTGTCGATGGGGATCCCTTGAAACCGACCCACTGTTGCCTGTTTANTGCAGTGGCACATATCATTCCCGACGTACCCGCATATCCGGGATTAAATGTCAGAGTATTGAACATATAATTGCTTGTGATTGGATCCTGCTGGGAGAAGCAGAAGTTAACCGACAGGAGCATAAAAAAATATGCAGTATAAATTTTTTTCACTTCTTTAAATATTTAGGAATAAGCCCATTTATCGAACTTATAAAGTAAAGTAAAAAAATTAAAAGTATACAAACCGACAATCAGTTAGTTAAAACTTTTAAACATTCCTGTTCAATTATCCACAAAGAATATTCCAAACATTCAATTAAACGGGAAAGAATATAAAATATTTGAAGGGTCAGGACTTTAATCTGTTTGAAGCTTTTACCCATTTGTCGGGTACTTCATTCCGGTTTGCCTTAAGGTAATCGTCGTGAGAACATGCAACATAAATATTTGCATTATTCTCATCGGTAAGCTCGATCCACCATCGTTCAGTAAGGTTGCTTTTAACGAAGATGAGATCATCCTCAAGGTCAGTAACTCTTACATGATATTTAATAAAACGTCCTGCATTGCTGTTGCTCAAAACCGGGGTCTCATACTGTTTCTGTGAAAAACCTTCAAGAAAGAACCAGATTATCTGGGCAGCAAGACCTGTTGTCTGATTGCGTATATCAAGCCNGGGATTTACGTCAAAAAGACCGAAAACCTTCAGGTTGTCTGAAATCCCTGCATACCTCGAAAGAAGACATATCTCCTCGCCGTAGAATCCATTTGGTGAAGGCACTTCCGTCCCGGGAGCATCTGACTGCCTTACTGCTGAGATATCAAAAATAGCTGCATCCGAGTCCCTGAAGAGCGGCTCCGTAAGATATACTGCCTGCCTGACATCACCTATTCTCAGAAGTTCAGAATGACGCCTGACAAAACGGTTTAATACTTGCTGATCGTTTAAGTAAGTCTGATACCCTATATTAATATAATGGCTGAAAGTACTCTTATGGTTCCCGGTTATCTTGTTGAGGTAACTAAATGAATCAGGTGAATCAGGGTTATTGGTGTAATCAACTCTCGGATCGACCGAAACGAGAGTATATCTTGTTTTTAACAGTGTGAATGAACGGTCAATTGCAGTTACAAGAGCACTGCTTCCGCCAATTATCACCGGAAGGATGGATTTTTTAAGAAGATTGAAGAGTATATCTGTCAGACCTGCCAGGGTATCGCTGAAAGTCACTCCCTGTTTCATGTTTCCCAGATCGATGATCTTTGTTTTACCGGGTATCCTTGCCAGCCTGTAAAGCTGTTGTCGGATTGCATCGGGAGCATCAGAAGACCCCTGTCCAGCAGAGTTTCTTCCATCAGGTACCCCAAGGATGGCAACCTTAAATTCCCTGATATCCTTTACCTGATTATTTTCAGTATTAATAAATACGTTATGAGGAAACCCGGCATTCCCGGTCAGGTTTTCAAAACCCTGCTTATCAATACTTACCGGATTGAAATAATCATTTAGGTCCAGCATGGTTTATTCAGAACTTTTCTTGGTTTTTTCACTTTTCTCAATAATCGCAATACAATCTTCCTTTGTAAGCTTTTCGACATCGGTGCCTTTCGGAAGCCTGTAGTTTTTCTTATCCNGTGCAAGATAAGGTCCGTATCTACCGTTAAGCAGCCGGATATCACCGAAATCCCTTATCACCTTTTTCTTATCACTTTCACCTTTTTCCCTGATTATTTCAGAGACTCTTTCAATAGTTACTGAGTAGGGGTCATCAACTCCTTTCTTAAGGGAATAGAACTTACTTCTGTATCTTACATAAGGTCCGAATTTCCCTATACCTACTACCATTTCATCGCCATCGAGCATACCGAGTGATCTGGGAAGGCGGAAGAGGTTAAGTGCCTCAGGGAGGGTTATTGTTTCGAGAAGCTGATTTTTTGTAAGACTTGCGAAACGCGGCTTTCCGCCGTTTGCTTTATCTTCTATCTGGGCAACGGGCCCGAATCGTCCCATCCGGACAGAAACCTGTTCCCCGGTCTCAGGGTGAATTCCGAGTACCCTGGTACTTGTTTTCCTGGCTGTCTTCTCCAGCGAATCTTCAACTGTCTTATGAAAGGTGGAATAGAATTTGCCAATCATTCCAGTCCATTTCAGTTTACCTTCTGCAATCTTATCAAACTGCTCTTCGACATCCGCAGTGAAATTATAATCGACAATTTCCGAAAAGTTTTCAATAAGGAAATCATTAACTATCATACCTATGTCCTGCGGGAACAATTTGGATTTTTCTTTCCCGGCAGCTTCAGTCTTTGATGTAATCGAATACTTACCTTTTGAAAGAGTTATTATCTTCAGCTGCCGTTTTTCTCCCGGTCTGTCTTCCCTTAAGACGTACCCCCTGTTCTGTATTGTAGAAATTGTGGGAGCGTATGTCGATGGTCTACCGATTCCGAGCTCTTCAAGTTTCTTTACAAGGCTCGCCTCGGTATACCTCGGAAGGGGTGATGTGAATTTTTGTGTGGCGGATATAGTGTCGTAATAAAGAGGCATTCCTTTTTTTACTGGAGGAATTATGGATTTTTCATCGTCGCCGTTCTCAGTGTCGGTTGATTCAGTGTAGACTCGCAGGAACCCGTCGAATTTTATTACTTCTCCTGATGCGGTGAAAACAACAGGGGAATTATTCATCACTATCGAGATAGTTGTTCTTTCGACTTCGGCATCGGCCATCTGTGAAGCGATAGTTCTTTTCCAGATCAGCTCATAAAGCTTTTTCTCATTCTGGTTGCCGGTTATTGTTATTGTGTCGGGATAAGTTGGTCTGATAGCTTCGTGCGCCTCCTGAGCTCCCTTTGATTTTGTTTTGAACTGACGTGTTTTTGAATACTTCTCACCATACTCTGAAATAATTACTTCTCTCGATTTTGCCAGTGCGAGCTTCGAAAGGTTGGTAGAGTCAGTTCTCATATAGGTTATTTTACCCGATTCATAGAGCTTCTGTGCAACAGCCATTGTTTGTGACACCGAGAAGCCAAGCTTCCGGTATGCTTCCTGCTGGAGGGTTGAGGTNGTGAACGGCGGAGCAGGCGATCTGGTNCCGGGTTTTACAGTAACACCGGATATGCAGAATTGTGATACATTGCAGATCTCAAGGAACTTCTGAGCTTCTTTTTCATCCGGAAATCGTTTGCCTGCCTCAGCTTTGATAATATTATTTCCTGCATCAGAAAGGTCAGCTTTAAAAATGCCGGTTACGCGGAATGACGATTCAGTCTTGAAAGCGATGATCTCCCTTTCGCGTTCAACAATCAGCCTGACTGCAACCGACTGAACCCTTCCGGCGGAGAGTGCAGGCTGCACCTTTTTCCAAAGCACCGGAGATATTTCAAACCCGACAATCCTGTCAAGAATACGCCTCGCCTGCTGTGAATTGACAAGATTCATATCGACCCTCCGGGGTGACCTGATGGCATCAGAAATCGCATCTTTGGTGATTTCATGAAACACAATTCTTTTTGTTGTTTCCAGATCGAGATTCAGAACACTTGCAAGATGCCATGCTATAGCCTCACCTTCACGGTCCTCATCAGAAGCTATCCAGATATTTTTAGATTCAGAAGCAGCTTTTCTGAGCTCTCCTACAACTTTTGCCTTTTCTTTAGGAATTTCGTATTCAGGAGAGAAATCGTTCTTAATATCGATGCCAAGGTTTTTCTTCTTCAGATCTCGGATGTGCCCGAAACTTGATACTACACTGAAATCTTTTCCAAGGTACTTCTCAATGGTTTTAGCTTTTGCAGGTGACTCAACAATTACAAGATTTTCGATCATATAAGAAGGATTTAGCTCTTTTAAAAACACGGCAAAGTAAGTCATTTAGGTTCCAAACTTCAAAATAAACGGCCAAGATTCTTTATTAATTACTATTTTTGAGCCAAACTCCCGTAGGTAATGAAAGGCGATTCATCAAACAGGAAATACATTATCTGGTTCTGGACACTGTTCATCATCCCGTTTATAACAGTTCTGATTATTTTCATCCTGATATCAAACGGGAAACTTGGACCAATGCCATCTTTCAGGGAACTTGAAAATCCCGAATACAACCTTGCTGCTGAAGTCTATTCCGAAGATGGAGTGCTGCTTGGAAAGATTAGCATTGAGAACAGAACCTGGACCGATTACGATGATCTCTCTTCCTACCTTGTCAATGCTCTAATTGCAACAGAGGATATCAGATATTACAGACACTCCGGAATCGATATCCGGGGACTGGGCAGGGCGATTGTGCGCACGATAGTTCTCGGACAAAAGACAGGAGGGGGAAGTACGATTACACAACAGCTTGCAAAACAACTATATCCGAGAGATACAGCCCATGTTTCTGCTTTTACAAGAAAATTGAGGCTTGGCGTCTCAAAATTCAAGGAATGGCAGACAGCCGTAAAGCTTGAAAAGAGCTATACAAAAGAGGAGATCATAGCGATGTACCTTAATAAATATGATTTCCTCTATCAGGCAATTGGAATAAGGTCAGCTGCGAGGGTATATTTCAATACCACTCCCGATTCGCTTAAAATTGAACAGGCTGCTGTCCTGGTTGGGATGTTAAAGAATTCAAGTGCCTATAATCCCAGAAAATATCCTGAGCGAATGCTTCAGAGGAGAAATACAGTACTATCACAAATGGCTAAGTATGGATACATCCATCCTGATGTCGCAGATTCAGTCAGACAGCTTCCAATTACCCTTGATTTCAGACTGGAGGACCATAATACAGGGCGTGCCACGTATCTGAGGGAATATCTGAGGAACACTATGAGAAAACCGGAACCAGTCAGGGACAGATATGAAAGAGAATCATCGTATGAGGATGCCCGGTGGGAATGGGATAATAATCCTCTTTACGGATGGTGTAACAAGAATAAAAAGCCTGACGGGTCCAATTATGATGTATATAAGGACGGGCTGAAAATATATACAACCATAAATTCCAGAATGCAGCAATATGCTGAGGAAGCTCTCGCAGAACATCTTTCAAAAGAGGTTCAGCCCGATTTTTATAAACGTGCNAAAGGATTCAGGAATCCACCCTATTCAAATGACCTTACCAAAAAGGAGGTTGATGATTTGATATTGCGATCAGTAAAGGACAGCGAAAGATACATAATGATGAAAGCAAGGGGGGTTTCAATGGATTCCATTATGCTTGCCTTCAACACAAAAGTTCCCATGAAAGTCTTCTCCTGGAAGGGAGAGAACAGGGAGATTGACACAATCATGACGCCCTTTGATTCAGTAAGATATTACAAGTATTTTGTGCGTTCAGCTTTTCTTGTTGAAGATCCTCACCTGGGTCATGTAAAAGCTTACGTGGGAGGTCCCGATTTCAGATACTTCAAGTGGGATGCTGTTACACAGCAGAGAAAACAGGTCGGAAGCACAATCAAACCATTCCTTTACACGGTTGCAATGCAGAACGGCTATACTCCCTGCACAGAAGTTGAGAACATTCCAAGGTCGTTTGATCTTCCGAACGATACAGTTCCGTGGATACCAAGAAGTTCAGGTCCTAAGGAATATCATGGGAAAATGGTAACACTAAAGTGGGGTCTGGCACAATCCGAAAACTACATTTCAGCATGGCTCATGCAGCAGTTCAGACCTTCTGCAGTTACTGAACTGATGAAGAGGATGGGGGTAAGGAGCTTTATTGACCCTGTTCCTTCAATATTCCTTGGAACGTCAGATATAAAGCTTGAAGAAATGGTAGGGGCGTACGCGGCTTATGCCAACAGGGGAGTCTACACAAGACCTATGTATGTTACCCGTATTGATGATAAGAATGGTAACCTGATTTCAAAGTTCACCCAGCAGATTGAGGAGGTATTGAGTGAGGAGCAGGCTTATCTGATGCTNGACCTGCTTCAGGGAGTGGTTCTTATCGGATCGGGAAACAGGTTAAGAAGGGAACCATATATGCTCCTGAACCAGATTGGAGGTAAAACCGGGACGACACAGAATAATTCGAATGGATGGTTTATGGGCGTGACACCTAATCTTGTGGGTGGTGTATGGAGCGGGTGGGAGGATCAGGCTATCCATTTCGAGACACTCAGTGAAGGTCAGGGAGCCCAGATGGCACTTCCGGTGTTCGGACTCTTCATGAGGAAAGTATATAATGATCCTCAGTTCGGAATTATGGAATCAGATGAATTCGAACGTCCTTCGAATTTCAATATCGAGACTGATTGCGATAAAGCAAAAAGAGAAAATACCAGAAGAGGCGGATATATAAGGGAGAAATATTAGAATGACCCATGACAAACGGCACACGACGTACGGAAATCCGAAATCAATTCTTCTATAGGTCGTTCGTCGTGAGTCGTTNGTCGTGAGTCATTCGTCGTGAGTCGCTCCTCGTTTCTTCAGCTGAACAGCGACCGTACAAGAGCTTCTACTTTACCAACGGGAATAACTTCAATGTCAACTCCGGTAACCGAAATGTTCCTGTGGAATTTCGATATGTAAATTTTTCTGAAACCCATTTTGGCAGCTTCCCTGATCCGCTGTTCAATACGTGATACCGGTCTTATCTCGCCTGACAGTCCAACCTCACCGGAACAGCAGACATCCCTTCCGACAGGAATATCAAGATTGGAGGAGAGTACAGATGTAATAATTGCCAGATCAATTGCTGGATCGTCGACTTTAATGCCCCCTGCTATGTTCATAAAGACATCTTTGACACCCAGCCTGAATCCTGCCCTTTTTTCAAGTACTGCCAGCANCATATTAAGCCTTCTTATATCGAACCCTGTTGAGCTTCTCTGAGGGGTGCCGTAAACGGCACTGCTTACAAGTGCCTGGGTCTCGATCAGGAATGGTCTGAGCCCGTCGACAGTTGCGGCAATAGAAATTCCGCTGATGGGTTCATCATGCTGGTTGATAAACATTGCAGAAGGATTTGCCACCTCCCTCAGACCGCTTTCAACCATTTCAAATATTGCAAGTTCTGAAGTCGAACCAAACCTGTTTTTTACAGATCTGAGCAAACGGTATATGTAATTATTGTCGCCTTCAAAATACAGGACTATGTCTACAATGTGCTCAAGTACCTTGGGTCCGGCCAGAGTTCCGTCCTTTGTAATATGTCCGATAAGGAATACCGGTATTCCTGTTATTTTTGAAAACTTCAGGAGCTGGGCCGCACATTCCCTGACCTGTGAAACGGATCCGGCAGAAGACTCAAGGTTACCTGTGTGAATCGTTTGAATGGAGTCGATTATTATCAGACCGGGCTTAATGTTTTCAGCCTGAACAAGAATATTTTCAAGATCAGTTTCACTATATATATAGCACGCCGGGTTTGACTTTTTTAGCCTTTTGGCCCTGAGGCTTATCTGTTCTTCACTTTCCTCACCTGAAACATAAAGTACGCTTTTGCCGCTTAGGGCAAGGGCAAGCTGCAAGGCAAGAGTCGATTTGCCGACACCCGGCTCGCCTCCCAGCAGGATCAGGGAACCTGGTACCATTCCTCCGCCAAGTATCCTGTCGAGTTCTGTGATGCCTGTCTTCAGCCGACGGTGTTCATCAGAGCTTATGCTCTCCAGTAGTTCGGGTTTTCTCTTTTCCTGTCCTGATGAATATGATCTTTCGTGGGGCGAAGAAGGAGCGATTATTTCTTCATGGTAAGTATTCCATTCCTTGCACGAAGGGCATCTCCCAATCCATTTTGCAGATTCGACTCCGCAATTCTGACAAACAAAAACTGTTTTGGACTTAGGCATTATTACCATTATTTTGTTTCTTCCGCGACAACATAAAAAATGCCACTGCACCAAGTATAAGTACAAGTACAAGTTGTGACTCGTGAGTAAGTATTGCGTATGCGGAACCATCTTCAATGCTGACACCGGCCAGGAATGCTATTCCCCTTGAAACAAAATAGTGATAGGCACCGATTCCTCCCTGGACCGGGGCAGACATTGCGAGGCCGCCAATCACAAGAATAAAGATCGAACTTGTGAACGAAAGNTGGGATGTGCTCTCGATGCAAAAGACGACAATCCATGTCATCAGCGCGTAGTTAAACCAGATAAATACTGTATGAAAGATAAATTCCCAGTTTCTTTTAAGCTTTGATATTGTTTTGAGACCATTTATCACCCCGTGGGCGATGTCGAATATTTTCGAAACGAATTTTATCTTCCGCAGCTCCTTCTTATAGCGTAAAAGCATGTATAATGCAATGGCTGATAATCCGATAACTATGGTCCAAAGGATCCATGCAGCACCGAAGACCGAAAGCACTTTTTCCCTGAATGGTATGATAATGCTTGCATTCAGATACTCCCTTATCCTGGAGCCGCTCGTAAAAAACAGGCCAAACATGATAATCAGAAGTGAAATGAAATCAATAGTGCGCTCAACTACAACAGTCCCTATAAGCTGATCGACGGGGATCTTCTCTTTTTTACCCAGGGCAACGCACCTGGTTATCTCTCCGATCCTGGGAAGAGCCAGATTGGCAAGATAGCCTGACATCATTGAATGGAAAGTGTTCCAGTATTTCGGGTTATAACCCAATGGATTTATCAGTATTATCCATCTCCGGGCACGGCTCATATAGCCGAACAGACCGAATAGTATTGACAAGATCAGCCAGTAGTAATTTGCCCCTTTAAGATCGGAAACAAGAGCCTTAAAATTAACAGTCCTGAACGCAATCCACAACAGCAGGATCCCTACAGCTAGAAAAGCAATGAACTTTCCGGCCTGTATGAAGCCTTTTCTCAAATTCAGATCAGTTTATTTGTGTTTGTATCGGGAAAAATAACTGTTGGCCTGAAGGATTTTGCTTCCCCGAAATCGATCGTGGCAAATGACATGATTATAATAACATCGCCTACAGAAACTTTTCGGGCTGCCGGACCATTCATACAGATTTCGCCTGAACCCCTTTTCGCTTTAATTACGTAAGTCTCGATACGTTCACCATTGTTAATGTCGAGAACCTGGACTTTTTCATTTTCAATAATATTGGATGCATCCATCAGATCTTCATCAATGGATACACTGCCAACATACTGCAGATTTGCCTCAGTAACTGTAACCTTATGTATTTTTGATTTTAATATTTCTATAAACATCTTGTAATATAAAGTTTGTATGCTGCAAATTTAAGTATCCTTTTAATTGATTACAAGGGAATTTCGATATTATCTATAAGTCTGATATTTCCTGCCTTTACTGCGATGCATCCAAAATATTTATTCTCTTTTTTCATTTCACATCGTGCAGAAACCGGTTTTAATTCAATATCATCAACGATTTCAAAATACTCCACACTGAATCCTTCTGCTCTTTCAATGTTCTTCTTCACATAAGAAATCAGATAGGGAATATCATGCTCATTTATCATGCTGGCAGCAGCAGAAATTGTCTTATAGATTATGCCGGCTTTTTTCCTTATCGACTGGCTGAGGAGACGATTTCTGCTGCTCATGGCTAACCCGTCATCCTCCCGTACTATTGGATTGTCTATAATTTTAACCTTGTTTCCTGTCTGTCTTACAAGTTCTTTGATGACTGCCAGCTGCTGAAAATCTTTTTGTCCGAAAATTGCGATATCCGGTTTCACAATTTCGAAAAGCCTGCTTACCACCTGTGCCACCCCGTTAAAATGGCCGGGCCTGTGCAAAGCCTCCATTACATTCTCAAGATTTCCAAAATGAAAGACCCTCCGGTCCTTTACCGGGTAAATCTCTTTATCATCGGGTGTGAATACAATATCATTTTCCCTCAGAACGGGACTGAGTAATTGCAGGTCATCATCAAGAGTCCTTGGATAATTTTTCAGATCATCCTGATCGTTGAATTGTGTCGGGTTGACATAAATGCTTACAACAACTTTTCGGCAGAGGCCTGCAGCATTCCGGACAAGAGTTATGTGACCGCGATGAAGTGCCCCCATTGTGGGTACAAATCCGAGTGGGGTGGAATCCGGACTACTGGTTGCTTTCTGAAGCTCTTCAGCAGTACTTACTACTTTCATTATTCATGATTTTTATGCAAACCTAAATGAAATAAAAATATCTGGTCACGTAATTAAAGAAATAAAATAAACTGACTGTTGTACATAAATACCATTAACAATGTATTGATAATATTATCATTTTTTATTATTATCTTTGCAAGTTGTTACGGAATGGTATATCCAGGCATATAAATGGAAAGCAAGAAAGTATTGTTTATTTCTCAGGAGATCACTCCATATTTAGGCGAAACCAAGTTATCAAAGATAGGCAGATATCTCCCACAGGGAATTCAGGAAAGGGGTAAGGAAATCAGGACCTTTATGCCGCGGTACGGAAGCATTAATGAAAGAAGAAACCAGCTTCATGAGGTAATAAGGCTCTCAGGTATGAATCTTATTATCGACGACACCGACCATCCTCTTATAATAAAGGTTGCCTCGATACAGTCGGCACGCATGCAGGTTTACTTTATTGACAATGATGATTATTTCCAGAGGAAACACACTGTTTCGGATTCTTCGGGCAGNGAATTTGAAGATAATGATGAGCGGGCTCTCTTTTTTGCCCGGGGTGTGATTGAGACTGTAAAAAAACTGAGATGGGCTCCTGACATAGTTCATTGCCATGGATGGATGGCATCACTGGTCCCTGTGTATCTCAGGAGTATTTATAATGATGATCCCCTGTTCCATAATTATAAAATAGTCTATTCAGTCTATAGCAATGATTTCATAGCTCCTTTCAGATCAACTTTTGCCGATAAGTTAAGATACGACGGAATTGACGGGGAAAGCCTTAAGCTCGTAAAGAATCCCGATTTTGTCAGTGTTTCCAAACTTGCAATTAAATACTCCGATGCGGTAATAGTCGGAAGTGAAGATATAAATACTGAATTGTCGAAATACCTTAAGACCTTAAACAAGCCTGTTCTTTCTTTCCAGGAAGAGGACAAGTACATAGATGCCTATAATGACTTTTATGATAAGTTGCTCTCCTGAACACCTTCTTTATACACTTCTGCAATAATTGAAATCATTCAACCGTTTTTTCAGCTGATACGGACTGAACTTCGGCCCGTGATTTTTCATTTCTAATAATAATAGCTTATGTGCGGAATAGTTGGGTATATCGGATTAAAACCTGCAAGGGAAATCGTAATTAAAGGGCTTAAACGACTTGAATACCGGGGATATGACTCTGCCGGGCTGGCTATTATCAACGGGGAAACAAAGATCTTAAAATGCAAAGGCAGAGTTGAGGATCTGGAAAAGATGGTTAACAGCTCTGATTTTAACGGAACGGTGGGGATGGGTCATACAAGATGGGCAACGCATGGGGAACCAAATGAATTAAATGCTCACCCTCAGGTTTCATATAAAGGTAATTTTATTGTGGTCCATAACGGGATAATCGAAAATTACGCACTGATCAAAAAACATTTGCAAAGCCGCGGGATCCAGTTCAACAGCCAGACCGACACAGAAGTGCTTGCCAATCTTATCGAACACCTCTACCTTGAGGGCGATCTTACNGCGGAACAGGCAATCACACTTGCACTTAACAGGGTTGAGGGGGCATATGGGCTCGTCATAATATGTACAAAGGAAACCGACAGGCTCTTTGCAGCCAGAAAAGGAAGTCCTCTGGTGATAGGTGTAGGAGAGGGAGAGAATTTCATTGCTTCCGATGCCACACCTATTGTTGAATACACACAAAGGGTTATTTATCTGAAGGATGATGACATTGCAATTATTAAGAGAGATGAACTGATACTCAAATCAATACGTCCGAAAAATATTGAACCTGAAGTAAAGGAAGTCGACCTTAAGATCGGGGAGATTGATAAGGAAGGATTTGCTCACTTCATGCTTAAGGAGATATTTGAACAGCCAAGAGCAATACACGACACATTCAGGGGAAGAGTTCTTCCCGATCACAGCGGAATAATGCTGGGCGGCCTTCATAATGTTCTGGAAACAGTTTCACAATCGGAAAAAATTATCATTGTAGCCTGCGGCACTTCATGGCATGCAGGTTTACTAGGTGAGTATCTCTTTGAGGAATTTACAAGGATACCTGTTGAGGTTGAATATGCATCGGAATTCCGCTACAGGGATCCTATAATAAAGAAGGGCGATATCGTGATTGCAATAAGCCAGAGCGGTGAGACTGCCGATACTCTGGCCGCGGTAAAAATGGCAAAGGAACGGGGAGCAAAAGTAATCGGTATCTGCAATGTTGTCGGTTCAAGCATCCCGCGCGAAACTGATGCGGGGGTCTATACACATGCAGGTCCTGAAATAGGAGTTGCATCCACCAAGGCTTTTACAACACAGGTTACAGTGTTGGCAATGATGGCATTCGAAATTGGCTTTCTGAAAGGTGTGATCACAGCTGAAACCTATAGTCAGCTCATTGATGAACTGGTCTCCATTCCGGCAAAAATTGAAAAGACGCTTCAGGTAAACGACCAGGCCCTTGAGCTTGCAAAAAAATATCAGCAAACCAGAAATGCACTGTACCTTGGCAGGGGATATCTTTTCCCTGTTGCACTCGAAGGAGCACTAAAGCTTAAGGAGATATCCTATATCCATGCCGAAGGTTACCCGGCAGCTGAAATGAAACATGGTCCTATCGCCCTTATTGATGAAAACATGCCTGTAGTAGTCGTTGCGACAAAGGACGATATTTACGATAAGATTGTAAGTAATATCCAGGAAATCAAGGCAAGAAAGGGAAATGTAATAGCCATTGTGACCGAAGGCGACGAGCTAATACGGAAAATGGCTGATTACGTNCTTGAGGTTCCGGAGACNCTTCCGGCATTTTCGGGAATACTGGCAGTTATTCCCCTTCAGCTGTTATCGTACCACATTGCAGTCCTCAGGGGATGCAATGTCGATCAGCCAAGAAATCTTGCCAAATCTGTTACTGTTGAATAGAAAAAAACCCTTCTGTAATGAAATCCACCAATAAATTCAGAAAACTTACTGTAGCGGAGATAAAAGAACTGATTTCAAACAGCTGCAGTTGTGATGACTGGGGCAGGGTTCAGGTGACAGAAGGATTTGATCCCTCAAGGTGCATTAATGTCACTTTTTCGGGTGACATAAGGCTTGGGAGCTTCGGGAAATCATATACCGACGAGTCGGGGGTAAGCGTTATGTGCGGTATTATCAATGCACACATTCACAATTGTGATATTGGTTCAAATGTGCTTATTAAGAACATAGGGGACTATATTGCAAATTACCGGATTGAAGATGATGTGGTCATTTCTAACTGCGGAAAGATAAGTATGCATGGCTTCTCTTCCTTCGGCAACGGAACTGAAGTAGCTGTTCTTAATGAAACAGGCGGCAGGTCAGTGATGATCTGGGACCATCTGTCGGCGCATCAGGCATATATTATAGCTCTTTACCGTCACCGTGTAAAAGCTATAAAGAAAATGGAGCTTATGATACGCGACTATTCAAAATCGAAAAGTTCTGATACCGGAATAATCGGAACAGGTTCCAGGATAATGAGCTGCAGGCAGATCAGGAATGTCAGGATCGGCCCTTTCAGCCACATCGAGGAGAGCATAAAGCTTGATGAAGGATCGGTTAACAGCTGCAGGGAGGATCCTGTATTCATCGGACCCGGAGTAATTATGGAACATTTCATTGTCTGCTCCGGTTCAATTGTGACTGAATCGACCCTCATTGACAAATGCTTTATAGGTCAGGGGTGCGTTCTGGGGAAGCACTACTCAGCTGAGAATTCGCTTTTTTTTGCAAACTGCGGAGGCTATCACGGCGAAGCATGTTCAATATTTGCAGGTCCGTATACTGTAACCCACCATAAATCGACTCTGCTCATTGCTGGTATTTTCTCGTTCATGAATGCAGGCAGCGGATCGAATCAGAGCAATCACATGTACAAACTTGGCCCNATACATCAGGGTATAATGGAAAGGGGATCCAAAACTACAAGCGATTCTTATGTGCTTTGGCCCGCCCGTATTGGTCCTTACACCCTTGTTATGGGTCGTCATTACAAGAATATGGATACTTCATCACTTCCTTTCTCATATCTTATTGAAAGCAACGATGAAAGCATACTCGTTCCGGGCATAAACCTGAGAAGCGTTGGTACAATAAGGGATGCACAGAAGTGGCCTGTCCGCGACAGGAGAAAAGATCCTGTCAAACACGATCAGGTTAATTTCAATCTTCTTAGCCCGTATACTATTCGAAAAATGTTCGAAGGAAGGGAGCTCCTCCGCAAACTCAAAGCGGTATCTGGAACAGGTTCCGGATCCTATTCTTACAATAATATGAAGATCAAAGGCAGTTCGCTTGAAAAGGGAATTGAGTTGTACCAGACCGGGATAAATAAATTNCTTGGCAACTCTCTTATCAAAAGACTTGAGAACATTAATTTTAAATCGAACGGTGAATTGCGTAAAAGGCTCGNTCCTGATCAGTCGATGGGGAAAGGTGAGTGGGTAGACATTGCAGGATTGATTGCACCAAAACAGGCAGTAAGCAAGTTACTTGATGATATCGAATCGGACAAAATAAATACAATCGAAGGGGTTGCGGAAGCATTCAGGAAGATGCATGGATCTTATTACAAATGGGAGTGGACATGGGCATGTGAGAGGATTGAGGAAGAGACCGGGAAATCTGTTAAAGATTTCACAGCTGCTGACGTGATAGGTATGGTTGAAAAATGGAAAAAAAGTGTTATCGACCTCGATAAAATGCTTTATGATGATGCCAGGAAGGAATTCAATCTGTCTTCGATGACCGGCTTTGGAATTGATGGTGGTGATGAGATCAAAAAGCTTGATTTTGAAGAAGTCAGAGGGGATTTTCATTCAAACAGCGTTGTCGCCGCCATACAGGAACATATAAAGCAAAAGAGTGCCCTGGGAGATGAGCTTATTAAAAGGATGAACAGTTTTAAGAACTGAGCTGTTTATCTGCCCGAGTACATCCTGTCATAATATTTCTCATAATCTCCCGAGATAATCCTTTCGAGCCACTTGCTGTTGGAGAGATACCAGTCAACTGTCTTTTCAAGTCCGGCAGCAAATTCAGGTATTGGTGCCCACCCAAGTTCATTCTGAAGCTTTGATGAATCTATAGCGTACCGAAGGTCGTGCCCCGGCCGGTCCTTTACGTAAATAATCAGCTTTTCTGAAGACCCTTCCTGACGACCAAGCTTCCTGTCCATGATTTTGCAGAGGAGCTTTATCAGGTCAATGTTTTTCCATTCGTTATTACCGCCGATATTATAAGTCTCACCAATCTTTCCCTTATGAAATATCAGGTCAATTGCTGAGGCATGGTCTTCAACATAGAGCCAGTCGCGTATATTTTCGCCCTTTCCATAAACTGGAATTGACCTGTTGTTCTTAATGTTATTTATTGCAAGAGGAATCAGTTTCTCCGGGAACTGGTTCGGGCCGTAATTATTTGAACAGTTTGAAATTATTACAGGAAGACCGAATGTATGGCCATATGCCCTTACCATATGGTCGGAGCTGGCCTTCGAGGCAGAATATGGACTTTTAGGATCATATGCAGTTTCCTCTGTGAACAATCCTACTCTTCCAAGTGATCCGTAAACTTCATCCGTGGAAATATGATAAAACAATTTTCCTTCAGTATCCTCCTTCCATAAGCTGAGAGCTGCATTAAGCAGGTTAACTGTTCCTACAATATTTGTATGAACAAATTCATCGGGTGCAGTGATTGACCTGTCAACATGCGATTCTGCTGCCAGATGTATTATTCCGTCAAAGCGGTACTTAAAGAAAAGATCTGAAACAGCCTGTTTATTGACAATATCGGTCTTTTCGAAAAGGTAATTTCTCTTTTCCTCTATATCTGTGAGATTCTCCAGATTTCCTGCATAAGTAAGCTTGTCAGCATTTATAATCCTGTATCCGGGATATTTGGTTACAAACCTCCTCACCACATGTGATCCAATGAATCCGGCGCCTCCGGTCACGAGTATTGTTTTTTCAGGTGCCATTATTTTTTATCCTTTCGTATATATTTTTCCCATTCCCAGGCTGTTTTCATCGATTCATCAAGGGTACTGACGGTCCTCCACCCAAGTTCCCTGTTAGCAAGTGATGGATCGGCCCATATCTTTTCAATATCTCCTGCCCTGCGCCCGGTGATCTGGTAATTCAGATTTATTCCTGTAACCCGTTCAAACGATTTAATTGCTTCAAGAACTGATACTCCCATGCCCGTTCCGAGATTAAAGACCTCATAGTCAGATTTGTTCTTGTTCTCAACAAGTCTTTTTACTGCTGTTACATGAGCTTTGGCCAGGTCAACAACATGAAGGTAATCCCTTATACATGAGCCGTCGGGAGTATTGTAATCATTGCCGAAAACCTTCAGCTCTTTCCGGAGACCATAGGCAGTCTGGGTTATATAAGGAACAAGATTCTCGGGGACTCCTCTTGGAAGCTCACCGATGAGTGCTGAGGGATGTGCTCCTATAGGATTAAAATATCTTAATGCGATTGCTTTTATTTTTTCTGTTGCAGCGGCGGTGTCTCGTATTATCTCTTCGCCGATCTGCTTTGTGTTTCCATAAGGCGACATTGCCGGCTGAACTGGTGCATCTTCTGCCACAGGGAGCTTAGCCGGCTGTCCGTAGACGGTACATGATGAGGAAAACACAAGATTCGGGATGCCGCAGGTTTTCATGGCTTCCAGGAGGTTGATCAAGGACAGGAGATTGTTCCGGTAATATTCAAGTGGTTTGTTAACTGATTCACCAACAGCCTTATATGCGGCGAAATGAATTATGCCATCAATGTTTCCCTGGCTCTGAAGGAAAGATTGCAATTTTTCCCTGTCACATAGATCAAAAACAGCAAGTAAAGGCCTGATCCCGGTTATCTGAAAGATCCGGTCAGCAACTTCTGCTTCGGAGTTATAGAGGTTATCGATAATAACTACTTCAAATCCATCTTCAATAAGCTCAACAGTCGTATGGGACCCTATATATCCTGTCCCTCCTGTCACAATTATTTTCTTTTTCATCATATGCTCCTGTAAATGGTTTTCAACGCTTTTTCAGCGGTTTTTTAATATCGGGTGATAATCCCCGACTAGTCCAACCGGGTTTGAATTTCTTATTGTGAATGCGGTAATCACTGACTGACGGGCATCATTGAGTCCGAAACCTCTCCCGGCAAGTATCTCCCTGTAGGAAGTGGTATGAAGCTCTCCGAAACCTTCACTGAACTCAATCTCTTCACCATCCACAGCTATAGATCTGAAAGTCCTTTTTCCACCTTCCTTTACTGATTCGGGCAGATCATTATAATCGATGCTGAGGAACCATCTTACCCTGGCATTTTCGAGTTCAAGATAACCGGCGGCCTTATTTGGCTGAGATATATGGACAATATTCTTAGTGGTATCGCCAAATATCCAGGTCAGCATGTCAAAGAAATGAATACCTATATTTGTTGCGACTCCACCGGATTTCTGGATATCACCTTTCCATGAGATGTAGTACCAGTTTCCCCTGCTTGTTATATATGAAAGGTCAATATCATAGACCTTGTCTTTTGGACCGTTTTTAATTTTCTCCTTCAGCTCAATAATTTTTGGGTGAAGGCGTAATTGTAGAATAGTATATATTTTATGGCCGGTTTCGTTTTCGATCTCCTGCAGAGCTTCAACATTCCATGGGTTAAGAACTATAGGTTTTTCACATATAGCCTCAGCGTGGTGCCTTAAAGCAAACCGTATATGAGAATCATGGAGATAATTGGGAGAACAGATGCTGACGTAGTCAATCTTTGTTCCGGTCCTCTTGAGCTTGTCAAAGTGCCTGTCGAACCTTTCAAATTCAACAAAGAAATCACTCTGCGGAAAATATCCGTCAAGAAGCCCGACACAGTCAAACTTGTCGAGGCTTGCAAGAAGATTATTGCCGGTGTCTTTTATTGCTCTGAGATGCCTCACGGCAATATAGCCTGCCGCACCGATGAGACCAAAATTTTTAGGATTCGATTCCATTTTTATTAACGATAAGAAGTAAGTTATTTCTCAACTTTATTAACGATTCCATCCTGAATTCTGTATTTCTCACCGCTTTCAGGACAGATGGCATAACCATTATCGTTAAATTGAAGCTTGTGCCCGTACTCGCTCATCCAGCCTGTCTGCCTGGCGGGATTACCCACAACCAGTGCATAGGGTTTTACATCCTTTGTAACCACAGCTCCTGCGCCAATAAAGGAATATTTGCCTATTCTGTTTCCACAAACGATTGTTGAATTGGCTCCGATAGTTGCGCCTTTCTCAACCAGGGTATTTACATAACTATCCTTTCTGATAATTGCACTTCTTGGATTCACGATATTTGTAAATACCATCGAAGGGCCAAGAAAGACATCATCTTCACATACAACGCCCGTATAAATTGATACATTATTCTGAACTTTTACATTCCTTCCAAGTTTTACACCGGGAGATATAACAACATTCTGACCAATGTTGCAATTTTCACCTATCACCGAGCCTTTCATAATATGGCTGAAATGCCATATCCTGGTTCCTTTACCAATACCTGACCCCTCGTCGATAACAGCAGTTTCATGGGCAAAATATTCTCTTTCCATTATTGATTTCTTTCAAAAAAGTTTAGGATTGTTTTAGTGATAAAATCCAGCTGATCCTTCTCCATTTCAGTGTGGATTGGCAGAGACAGAACCGTTTTACACAGCTTGTCTGTAACCGGGAAATCAGATTCCCTATACCCCAGATAGCGGTAGGCTTCCTGCATGTGCAGCGGCCCGGGATAATAGATCATTGCAGGGATTTTATTTTCTTCAAGATGCCTCTTCAGGGGATCCCTTTTACCGTTTTCAATCCTGATTGTATATTGATGAAAAATATGGGATGAATAGCTTTCCCTTACAGGAACTTCAATACCGGAACAACCTTCAAAGGCTTTATCGTAATAATCGGCAACAGCTCTTCTGGCATCATTGAACTGATCGAGATATCTCAACTTGACTCTTAATATTTCCGCCTGTATTGTGTCGAGCCTTGAGTTGACACCAATATCATTGTAATGATACCGCATTTTCATTCCGTGATTTGCAATGCTCCTCAGCTTACCTGCCAGCTCATCGTCATTTGTATAAACTGCTCCTCCATCACCGTAACATCCAAGGTTCTTTGAAGGGAAAAAGGATGTAGTACCTGCGTTCCCTATTGTCCCGGCCTTTTTTGTGGTGCCGTCGGGAAAGTAATAATCGGTTCCTGTTGCCTGAGCGGCATCTTCAATAACGAGAAGATCATATTCCCGGGCAAGCTTCATTATCCCGTCCATATCAGAACATTGCCCGAAAAGATGTACGGGGACTATTGCCCGCGTCTTAGGTGTTATGGCATTCCTGATTTCCTTAACTGACAGGTTAAAATTTCCTGGTTCCGGATCGGCAATAACAGGTTTCAATCCCAACAGGGCAACTGCTTCGACTGTGGCAATAAAAGTGAAATTTGTGGTGATGACCTCATCCCCGGGTTTCAGCCCGAGCGACATCATTGCTATCTGAAGAGCATCTGTCCCGTTGGCGCATGAGATGACATGTTTTACTCCAAGATATGTCTGTAATTCCTCCTCGAATAATTTTACTCCCGGTCCCTTAATAAAGGCTGTCGAATTTATTACGGAAAAAATTGCATCATCAATTTCAGACCTGATTCTTTCATACTGTGTCTTCAGGTCAACCATCTGAATATCTCTCATCCGAAAGATTTTATTAAAGGTACGAAGATAATATTTTTCAGCCGGAATATTTTTAACTGCATCAGGCTCATTTCATTTATAATTCTTTTCCGGGAATGGTGACAATGTGTTGTTAAAATGTTAATAACATCAACCGGTTTTTTTAGGGAAAGCCTCTCGTTTGATCTTATTTTATGAGCCGGTAAAAGATTATTTTCGTGGATATAAAAGCCTTCATAAGAGAACTATTGTTTGTACATGATTGTGTCATTGTACCAGGCTTTGGAGGGCTTATTGGGAATTTCTCACCTGCTTATGCCGATGAAAATTCCGGAACTTTTTATCCTCCTTCCAGGAAAATCTCCTTCAACAGTAATCTTAATCACAACGACGGTCTCCTTATAGGCAAGATTTCCCAGACTACCGGTGTCAATTACGGAGATTCCCGTCATCTGGTGGAAGAGTTTGTTAAAGTGCTTAAAGGACGGCTTGAAAAAGGAGAACAGGTGGTGTTTGATCATATCGGGACTTTTGTCTACAACAGGGAAAACAATATCCTGTTTGAACCTGAACCGAATATTAATTATCATCCTGGTTCATACGGACTTGAATCATTTCAGTGGTATCCGGCTAGGCAATATGATGTTCGTAAAAGGGTCACCAGGCATATCAGCAGGGAACCTGTAAGGATTAGTGTCACCAGGAAGAACCTGTGGCGAGCGGCTGTTCTGATTCCTGTACTGGCATTGCTGATAGCCGTTCCCCTGAAAACAGATCTTTTTAAAACCAGCATTGAGACAACTTCACTTAACCCGCTAGTCACCGCTGAATTTGAAAATAATAAAAAGGCAATCGATGAAGCTGCTCTAATTGTCCCTGACACNAGTAAGCCTGTAAAGCCNGAAGTTCCAGCGGAACCGGCTGATGAAGTTCAATATACTATAATTACAGGAAGCTTTAGATCGCAGGGAAATGCACTTTCGCATGTCGAGATCCTTAAAGC
>JGI20214J51088_10000071_pt1 | contig 66901 bp, 54 predicted proteins | sample WetSurMetagenome_FD_51088 | JGI IMG/M metagenome (IMG submission 51088) | reverse complement strand
AAGACGCGGATTGCCTTTAACAGCGAGTGGCTGGAGGCCATGTCCGTTGCCGAGCTTATCAAGCTCCAGGCCAAACTCACAGTGGCGCGGATGCTCGAACGAGAAGATTTCAAGCAGCGCTTTCACAGCCAGACTCCCATCGGAATCCATGAATTCATATATCCGCTCCTTCAGGGATACGATTCGGTGGCGTTGAGGGCCGATGTCGAACTCGGCGGCTCCGACCAGCGCTTCAATCTGCTCATGGGCAGGGAGATCCAGAAGGAATACGGGCAGTCGCAGCAATGCGTTGTCATGATGCCGCTGCTTGAGGGCCTTGACGGTGTAAAGAAGATGTCCAAGAGCCTTGGGAATTATATCGGAATTTCGGAGGCTCCGAAGGATATATATGGAAAGACCCTTTCTATTACCGATGATCTGATGGTCAAGTATTACGAACTGCTCAGTCATATCGGCAACGAAGAGCTTGCGGAGCTCAAATCGGGCTTGAAGTCCGGCGCGGTCCATCCCAAGAAGGCGAAGGAAGACCTTGCCATGGAGCTGGTTGAACGTTACTGGGGCAGGGAGGCCGCGCTTCGCGCAAAAGAGGAGTTCGACACGATCTTCAGGGACAAGGGGTTGCCGGATGACATGCCTCTGTTTGAGCTCGCTTGGGAAGAGGATGAGATGTGGCTGCCGAAGATCATGAAGCTTGCGAATCTTGCGCCGAGCACCGGAGAGGCGATGAGGCTCATCAAACAGGGCGCGGTGGCGGTGGACGATAAAAAGGTTGAAAGCGCGGATGTCAAATTGGGGCGCGGTGAATATATCATCAAGGCCGGCAAGAGAAAGTTCGCAAAGATTAAATCAAAATAGCGCCAAACATGTATGGCGCAAAGGCGTCCGTCGCGCGGCGCGATGAATTAATCTTTCGGCGAATACAAGTTATTAAATTCAGAATATCAATTCAGCTCCAGCGGTGCGTTTGCCCTGCTGCTATGCGCAGCCCTGAAATTCCAGACATCGCGCCTTGATCCAGCCTCCTTTGCGCTACGAGAAACATAAACGACAGAAAGGACAAGCCGGACGAGATGGTCCTGAGCGACACCATGAAGTATCAGCGATCAGTATCAATTCATTAGCAGCATAGTCGTTAAGACCACGCGGGCCAAAACAGGCATGGAAATATGGTCGCATTCAGGACCGCGAAGACGGCTTGTCCTTCATGTCGGCATCAAAAAGGGATGTCAATCTCAGTCTACTTTGCCTTGCGTATCGCCAGTTTGTTCAGCGCGTTGATATACGCCTTTGCCGCTGCGACAATGATGTCGGTGTCCGACCCGGCGCCTCTTACGGTCCTGCCGCTCTCTTCCAGCTGCACTACAACCTCGCCGAGCGCGTCCGTTCCGCCTGTGATCCCCTTTACGTCGAATTTCAGGAGGTTGCTCTGCGTGCCGGTGATCGCCGCAATGGCCCTGTAGGCCGCGTCGACCGGGCCGTCTCCGCTTTCGGTTTTTTCGATCATATTCCCGTCGGCAGTCATCTTCACGGACGCAGAGGGCTGTATGCCCATGCCGCTCGACACGCTTAATCCGTCGAGGGTATAGACCTCCTGCGTTTTTGACACCTCTTCGGATACCAGTGTCTCGATGTCTTCATCGAAGATATATTTTTTTGCGTCCGCAAGGGCCTTGAACTTATCAAAGGCGCGGTTCATGTCTGTCTCATTCAGTTCATAGCCCAGGTTCTGCAGCCTCAGTTTGAACGCATGCCGGCCGGAATGCTTGCCGAGCACGAGCTTGGACTGGGGAATGCCTACATCTTCAGGTTTCATGATTTCGTAAGTAGAGCGCTCCTTCAGGAAACCGTCCTGGTGGATGCCCGCCTCATGAGCAAACGCATTTGAGCCCACTACAGCCTTGTTGGGCTGCACGACTATTCCGGTTATCTTTGACACCAGGCGGCTGGTCTTATAGATTTCGCGGGTATTGATCCTCGTGTCTACATCAAAGTATTTCGGCCTTGTTTTCAGGGCCATAACAAATTCTTCGAGGGACGAGTTGCCGGCCCTCTCGCCGATCCCGTTGATCGTGCATTCCACCTGGCCTGCGCCTGCGATTACGGCTGCAAGGGAATTTGCGACACCAAGCCCGAGATCGTTATGGCAATGAACGGATATAACGGCCTTGTCGATATTAGGCACCCTGTTTATCAGGCTCCGTATCAGCTCCTCGAATTCGCGGGGAACGGTAAAACCCACGGTGTCCGGGATGTTTACGGTTGCGGCTCCTGCCCTGATGACCTCTTCGGTCACCCTGGCTAGAAAGTCGTAATCGGACCGGGTGGCGTCTTCCGCTGAAAACTCCACATCATCTGTAAATTGCCTTGCATGTTTAACCGCTTTTACTGCCGACTCGATAACCTCATCCCGCGACATTTTCAGTTTGTATTGCATATGAATATCCGATGTCGCAATGAATGTATGTATGCGGCCGGATTCGGCAGGCTTCAGGGCCTCTGCTGCCCGTTCTATATCTGCGAACCTGGTGCGGCACAGGCCGGCTATAGTCGCGCCCCTGATCTCGGTCGATATCTTTTTTACGGCTTCGAAATCACCGACCGAAGCTATAGGGAACCCCGCCTCGATTACGTCAACCCCCAGTTTGACAAGCTGACGAGCCACCTGAATCTTTTCCTCTACATTCATCGAAGCGCCGGGAGACTGTTCCCCGTCCCTGAGAGTAGTGTCGAATATCTTTATGATCCTCATTACGGCCTCCGTCAATTTGAAGTTTTGTTTTCAGGAGCTTTGGACAGCAGCTTCCGGGCATTTTCAATTTTTCTGTTTTTGATAAAAAGATACATGTTCTCGACCAGTCCCCATAAAAGATACATCATGGCCAGGACGAACATGGCGATGGGAGGATGCACCAGCACGACGAACAATACCAGCACCAGTATCAGCAGCGCCCAGTATGGTTTTTTCTCCCTGAGGTTTATCTCCTTGATCCCGTGATAACGCAGAGGGCTTACCATGAGGAGAGAGAGGAAGATGGTTATTATGGGGAAAATTACGCTTTCATCAGGTTTCCCCGTCCAAAAGGTGTTGTAGAAGATGATGATGGTGCATAGAATTATTGCAGCTCCGGGTATAGGCATACCCTTGAAGGCTTTCGAGGTCGTGGTTTCTGTCTGGATATTGAAGCGCGCAAGCCGCAACGCGCCGCAGGCGATAAAAAGGAACGCCGTCGCCCATCCCCACCTGCCGAAGGGAAAGAGCGCCCAATGGTACATCATTATTGCGGGAGCCACTCCGAACGCGACGAGGTCGGAAAGAGAATCGAGTTCCACCCCGAAGCGTGTCTGCGTATTTGTGAGCCGCGCCATCCAGCCGTCAAGTCCGTCGAAAACGGTGGCAATCAGTATGGCCGAGGCTGCGTATGTAAAATTACCCTCTATCGCATACATGACTGAGATAAATCCGGCCAGCATTCCGCACAGCGTGATGGAATTAGGCAGAATATAGACGCCTTTTTTCGGCTTTCTGTTGGGATCTCTTCTTCTTATAACCATATCTTAAGCTCCGCCTTTCATCAGGATATGCCCGATAACGGATTCTCCGGCTGTTACCGTGTCGCCCAACTTTACGGAGGGAACGGTCGCAGCCGGCAGGAATAAATCCACCCTTGAACTAAACTTGATTAAGCCGTAACGCTCTCCCTTTTGAAGTTTATCACCCGGGTTGACCCTGCAGACTGCGCGGCGCGCAATAGAACCGGCGATCTGGCGAACAACTATCTTACCGAATCTTGTGTCGAGAACCATAGCGATATTTTCGTTCTCAATAGAGGCTTCGGGCTTAAAGGCCGCAAGAAACCGGCCTGATGTATGCACAACCTGATCGACTATCCCGTCACATGGGGCTCTGTTGACATGGACATTAAGAGGCGACATGAAGATGCTTATCTTGAGAGTCTTTTCATTGATGAATACGGACTCATCGGCATGTTGCAGCACAATGACCTTTCCGTCTGCAGGAGAAACAAATATGGCGTCTCCTTCAGGGATTTTCCGTTCCGGGTCCCTGAAGAAGTACGCCATAAAAAGTGTGAGCGCCAGAAAAAAGAGGGCTATCCATACCGGCAGCGCAATGAAGGCCGCCAGTGTAATCACCGCAAAAAAACCTATGAAAGGATAGCCTTCCCCGGCAAATTTCATATCCGATTAGTTTATTTATGCCTTTGTTTTATCTACCAGTTTGCCCTTTTTGAGCCAGGGCATCATAGCGCGCAGTCTGCCGCCGACCTCTTCGATCGAATGCTCTTCGCCCTTTTTGGTAAGCGCGTTAAATACCGGCTTGTTGACCTTGCATTCAAGCAGCCATTCACCGGCAAATTTGCCGTCCTGAATCTCGCCGAGTATCTTTTTCATCTCTTTCTTTGTCTCTTCGGTGATGATGCGGGGTCCGCGTGTGATATCGCCGTACTGGGCCGTGTTGCTGATAGAATATCTCATGTTCGAGATGCCGCCTTCATAAATGAGGTCGACTATCAGCTTAACCTCATGCAGACATTCGAAATATGCCATCTCCGGCGCATAGCCTGCCTCGACCAATGTTTCGTATCCCGCCTGGATGAGCGCAGACACTCCGCCGCAGAGCACTACCTGTTCTCCGAAGAGATCTGTCTCGGTCTCTTCCTTGAAGGTGGTCTCGATGATGCCCGCCCTGCCGCCGCCTATTCCCGAAGCGTACGCAAGCGCGATCTCTTTGGCGTTCTTTGACGCGTCCTGATAAACGGCGATAAGGCAGGGAACGCCGCTGCCTTTAGAATATTCAGCCCTTACCAGATGTCCGGGGCCTTTGGGCGCTACCATGAATACGCTGGCATCTGCGGGGGGCACTATCTGGCCGAAATGGATGTTGAAGCCGTGCGCAAAGGCGATATGCACGCCCTTTTTCATATTGGGCGCGATATCGTTTTTGTAGATATCTGCCTGCAACTCATCCGGCAGAAGGATCATGAGTATATCGGCTTCTTTTGCCGCCTCTGCGGCAGTTGAGACCTTGAACCCTGCGGCCACTGCCTTGTCCCAGTTGGCGCCGGGTGTTTCCGCCACGATTACATCCATCCCGCTCTCTTTAAGGTTATTGGCATGGGCATGCCCCTGACTGCCATATCCTATAATAGCGATCTTCTGTTTTTTCAGAAGTCCAAGGTTGGCGTCTTTGTCATAATAAATATTGATCATCACTTACCTCCAATTCTTTGCAATAGTCCAATGGACAAATTTATGTTTGTATTATACAACACATTAGAATATTATGCGGACATGTTGGAAACAGTCCACTAAGACGGTTTGTCCTTTATCCCGGAATTGTCATTAGAAAACAAAAATAGCTGTCCTTGGCGGCCATATCGAAGCCTCGGCGCAGAGATATCGTATTCTATATCTTGGAAATAATATAATGCGGTCATCCATTTTTTCATATTTATGAGATAAACTGCGGAGTTTTGGCGGGACGAGAGCTGGATGCCAAGGACAGCTATAATATTGTTTCCCGATGCTATTTCCCGCCAATGACAAATCCGGAATAGGAGGGGGCATGGAGGAAATCATGGTATAATTTTAATATGATAAGGTGTAATAAGATCCGACATATTATCTTCCCGCTTGCGGCGCTTTTGTTCTCCGTATGCCTTCTGTATTATTCCGGTTGCGCTGCGGCGGCAGCTCCAGCCGAAAGCGGGGCCGGGGGAAAGGCCCTTGTCATTACCGTCGATGGAGTGATCAGCCCCGTATCGGCGGAGTTCATAATCAAGTCTATTGAAAAGGCCTCGGCTATGAAGGCTGAGGTCCTGATTGTCCGCCTTGACACGCCCGGCGGACTAGAAACATCCATGAAGAGCATAATTAAGGAGATCATGGGAAGCAGTGTTCCTGTTGTTGTTTATGTTTCGCCGTCGGGCGCGCGCGCAGCGTCGGCGGGTGTATTCATTACAATGGCTGCGCATGTAGCGGCTATGGCTCCGGGGACCAACATCGGGGCAGCGCATCCGGTGGCGGTCGGAGAAACAATGGACAAGGTAATGTCTGAAAAGGCGGAGAACGACGCGGCTGCGTACATAAAATCCATTGCAGCCCAAACGGGACGTAACCCGGAATGGGCCGAGAACGCGGTCAGAAAGAGTGTTTCGATTACAGAAAACGACGCGCTGAAGATAAAGGTTATCGATTTCATCGCCAGGGATATGGATGAGCTGTTGAAGGCCATTGACGGAAGAAAGGTGAAGACATCTGTTTCCGAAAGGACTCTTCACACCGCAAATGTTGCAGTTGTTGCGGATGAAATGGGTATGCGCCTGAAGATACTCGATATTATAGGCGACCCCAATGTCGCCTATATACTGATGCTGATCGGTTTTTACGGCCTGCTCTTCGAGCTGATGAGTCCGGGTTCCATACTGCCCGGCGTTGTAGGAGCGATTGCGTTGGTCCTCGCCTTTTATGCGTTGCAGAAATTGCCGGTCAATTATGCGGGACTGCTTTTGATCATAATCGGCATGATACTCTTCCTGCTCGAAATAAAGGTAACATCATACGGTCTTCTTACGATCGGAGGGATTGTTTCGCTCACTTTCGGTTCCATTATGCTGTTCGATTCACCGCTTCCTTTTTTCAGGGTTTCACTTACGGTTATCCTCCCCGTTGTCATATTTACGGCTGTTTTATTTGTCGTCGCGGTACGGATGGTTTATAAGGCCCAGAGGAAAAGACCTGTGACCGGCAGCGAAGGTTTGAAGGGTATGCAGGGAACGACAATTTCAGAAACCGGGTCTTCAGGCGGTTCTGTAAAGGTCCACGGGGAAATATGGTCGGCCTGGGCCGACGAGACTATTGCCGCCGGCGAACAAATAGTTGTGGAGGCTGTAAACGGCCTCAGGCTCAAGGTCAGCAAGAACGGCCCCGGATAGGCTGCTTCGCTTTCTTGCAAAAAACGGATCTCTTTCCTTAAAATTAATCGCTTATGAAAGCCCTCGTTACAGGCGCTACCGGTTTGATCGGAAGTCATCTGACGGAGGCCCTTGTAAAACAGGGCTTTGACGTTACCTGCCTTGCGCGCAATAGTTCCAGGCTCGACAATCTCAAAGGGCTTGATATCAAGCTGATAAATGGAGACTGTACCGACCCGGATTCGCTTGCGGACATCGCCGGTTTTGATTATATATTCCATCTTGCAGGAATGACCAAGGCCGTGGATATCACGAAACTCTATCTTGTCAATGAAAAAGGCGTCGAAAATATTGTTAATGCTGTCATAAAAAATAATCCCGGACTGAAAAGATTTGTTTATATAAGCTCGCTTGCGGCTGCGGGGCCGAGTAATGACGGCAAGCCCATTAAAGAAGATGCGGAACCAAGGCCGGTCTCCGAATATGGGAAATCCAAACTCGGAGGGGAGAGGCATGTCCTGGCGCAAAGGGGCAACATGCCTTTTGCCATAATAAGGCCTCCGGCAGTGTATGGTCCCCGCGACAGCCAGTTTCTGGTGTTATTTAAAATGCTGAGGTCCGGTGTTGCGCCCTACTGGGGAAACGCCTATTATTCATTTGTGTACGTTGAAGACCTTGTTAATGGTATAATACTTTCTGCGCTTAAGGACGAGGGCGAGGGAGAGATTTTTTTCATATCTGACGGAGTCGTATATTCGGCGGGTGAAGTTATGGATTGTTTTGCCCGGGCTCTCGGGCGCTCGCCTGTAAAGGTCCCGGTTCCGAGATTTATATTGCCGTTAATCGGCGGCATCGCGGAGCGGTTTAAGGGATGCGACATCGTGAATGCGGACAAGATCAGAGAAATACGCCAGACCCACTGGATCTGCGATACGGGCAAAGCTGTAGATATGCTGGGATATTCTCCTAAAATTATGCTTGAGGAAGGAGCTAAGTGGACTGCCGAGTGGTATAAGATCCATAAATTATTATGACTGCGAAAACCGATATTTTTGAAAAATGTTTTAAGTTTACGACTGCAAAAGAGCTTCAGCATGCAGGGATGTATCCGTTCTTCAGAATGATAGAGAGCGCGCAGGACCCTGAGGTCATGATGAACGGGAAAAAGATGATCATGGTGGGTTCGAACAATTATCTCGGGCTGACCAATCATCCAAAGGTAAAAGAAGCGGCTATTGAAGCTATAAAGAAATATGGCACCGGCTGCGCAGGTTCGCGGTTTCTTAACGGCACACTCGACATACATGTACAACTGGAAGAAAAACTCGCACGGTTCACGGGGCGTGAGGCGGCGCTTGTTTTTTCTACAGGCTTCCAGGTAAATCTCGGTGTGATTTCAGCCCTTGTAGGCAAGGACGATGTTGTTATCATAGACAAGATGGACCATGCGAGCATCGTTGACGGATGCCGTCTTTCATATGGGGAGATAAAGAGATTCAGGCATAATGATATGGCCGATCTGGAGCGGATACTCTGCAATAGCGACGGAAGAGGCAAACTTGTGGTTGTGGACGGTGTTTTCAGTATGGAGGGAGATATCGTCAACCTGCCTGAAGTGGTAAGGCTTTCCAAGAAATGCGGGGCGCGTGTCATGGTCGATGAGGCCCATGGCATCGGAGTCCTGGGGAAGACAGGAAGAGGCACAGTAGAGCATTTCGGGCTCGAAAAAGATGTCGATCTCATCATGGGGACATACAGTAAATCCCTTGCATCCATCGGCGGCTTTATCGCGGCCGAAGCAGATGTCATAAATTATATCAAGCATACCGGCAGGGCGCTGATGTTCAGCGCAAGTCCTCCGCCTGCTTCTGTAGCGGCGGTCAGCGCCGCCATAGACATAATTGAGAGCGAACCGGAGAGGATAGCAAGGCTCTGGCAAATTACCCACAGGATGCTTCAGGGGTTCAAAGACCTCGGCTTCAAGGTGGGGCCGAGCGAAACCCCAATTATTCCCGTTATAGTCGGTCCTGACGAAGTTGCGTTCAAGATGGCCATGATGCTGCAGGAAGAGGGGATATTCGCCAACGTCGCGGTGTCGCCGGCCGTGCCGCCGGGCAAGGCGCTTATAAGGACCAGTTACATGGCGACCCATACGGACGAACATCTGGACAAGGTTTTATCGGTGTTCCGGAAGGTCGGCAAGGCAATGGGCCTTATATAACTGCGAAAGTGGAAGGACCGTCCAGCGGCAATCCGGGCAGCGACATGAACATAGCAGAAGTGTCCGGCCCCGGTCAGTTAAACGCCTTTATCGAATTCCCGCTTTGGCTTTACCGGGGAGATCCATTATATTCTCCGCAGTTGAGTCGCGACCAGAAGATTCATTTTTCCCCTGAAAACCCCTTTTTTGACCATGCCGAAGTTTCGTTCTTTCTGGCCTATAAGAGTGGCAGGATTGCGGGGCGAATTGCATCCATTGTCAATCATTTGCATATAAAGGGCCAGAAAGAAAAGGCCGGTTTTTTCGGATTCTTTGAATGTATCAATGATCCGGAAGTGTCGGCAGCCCTGCTTGATACGGTGAGAGACCGGTTGCTGAAAAAGGGGCTCGATGTAATGCGAGGCCCGATGAATTTTTCTACCAATGAAGAATGCGGGTTTCTGCTCGACGGCTTCGGAGAGGCCGCCATGCTCATGCTGCCCTACAATCCGCCATACTACAATGATCTCATGAACGCTTACGGTATGAGAAAGGCAAAAGACCTTCATGCCTACATCAAACATATACAGGGAGATATGCCTGAAAAGATGTACAGGGTCGCGGCCATTGCCGAAAAGAGGGGGATCGTCGCCCGGCAGGTTACGAAAGATTATTTTGGACAGGCCATGCAGGGATTTAAGGATATATATAATGCGGCGTGGGCAAAAAACTGGGGGTTTATCCCAATCACCGAAGCGGAGATTGATTACAGCTCCAAACTGCTGAAACCTCTGGTTGTGCCTGATCTTACCATCCTGGCAGAGAAGGATGGAGAGCCGGCGGGGTTCATGTGCATGGTGCCGGACTATAATTTTGTGCTCAGGAAGATGAAGGGCAGGCTCAATCCCGTTACCATCGTCAAGGCGCTTTATTATTCGCGGAAGATACCGGATCTTAGGATGATGCTTCTGGGTATAAAGCCCGAATACCGCAACAGGGGCGTTGACGCTCTCCTTTACATAGAGGGCTTCAAGGGAGTCAGGCGCGGCGGTTACAAGAGGGTTGAGTTTTCATGGATACTCGAAGACAATCTCGATATCATCAGGCATACGGAGATGATAGACGCGCCCCTCTACAAGAGTTACAGGATTTACGAAAAGGACATCTGTTCCTGAGCTTATTCTGCAGTCTGTTTTGTTATCTCGGCAACTTCATGGGCCGACGCCAGACATTGTTTCAAAAGGGTTTCCCGGACGATCTTGAATTCAAAGGCGCTCTTTGTCCTCAGCGCAGCGGCCACAAAACTCAGTTTGGCAAAGGGCTTGGCGTATGGGGTTTCATTAAAGTTATCGCATTGTCTGATGACTGAGTCGCACATCATGTCCACTTCATGATAAGGCGGATTCCTGAGCAGGTCTGATATCTCTCTCATGGTTTTCAAAGGCGGCTTATTCAATTCCGGATCTCCTTCCCGTATTCAAGTCTATTTAATATAACAATACCTGACCGGAATTTGGAAATGGATTGACCGGCTGCCGGCCCGCCCGATAAAATATCGGTTTGAAGACAGGCAAGCCCGGCATAATATCATCCCTTATACTGCTGGCATCGGCAGTGCGGCCCGGGATAATAATAGCATGCAGTAAAAGCCTGTTTAAAGCCTGTGCAGAGCCAATGATTCTATTTGCGGCGCTATGGATATAAAGGCATTTACAACAACAGGGTCGAAATGCTTGTTGGAGTTATTTGTAACATAATCCCGCGCTTCGGCAGGTGAAATTCCCTTTCTATAAGGGCGGTCGGACAGCAATGCATCATATACATCCGCAACCGCAATGATTCTGGCCCCAAGCGGTATGTTTTCGCCGATCAGTTTATGATAGCCGGAGCCGTCATACTGTTCATGATGATAAATGATATAGGGCAATAATTGAACTACCCGTCCGCCTACCGGCTCGATAATCTCGGCGGCGCGCCTGGTATGGCTCTGCACAAGCTTGCGCTCGTCGCTGGTGAGGGCTCCTATCTTCTGTAAAACCTCATTGCTTATTCCAAGTTTCCCGAGATCGTGCAGCAGAGCCGCCGTGCGGATATTCTCGGTTTCAGTTTCGGAACACTTCATGGTGCGGGCAATCATGACTGAGATAGTGGAGACCCTTTTTGAATGGTTTTGCGTATCCTGATCTACCGCGTCTATAATGAGCGAGAGCATCTCCACTATGCCCTGGTATGTCATCTGAATTTCTTTAAGAGCCCTTTCTTTTTTTTCATAAAGATGACCGATACAATAGCCGGTGACAATCAGGAACCCGCCCCAGGTAGCTATGTCGAGCCATTTTGATAATGTATCTTTCGCAACAGAGAGGAAATTGTCGGGATAGATCAGAGTCACCAGTATTATAAGGAGCACAGAAAAAGTTGCCGAAAGAGTGGCATATCTTTTGCCGAAAAAGAAGGCGCCCACGATCACAGGCAAATAAAAGAAATTCAGGAATGCGCGCTGATTGGGTATGAGGAAGAAGATAAAGCCGGTGATGGCGACCAAAAGAAAGACAATGACCAGTTCTTTATCTATCTTCAGGTAAGCGGCAATATGTTCCCTGGATGACAAATATTGCTCCCTCTTTAATTATTGATGTGCTCGGTTAAATTATACCGTGTTGTACCCAATATGTCCATCGGGCAGATCTCTATGTGCTCATTAAAATAGTAATTACGGATATATAAGGCAGTGGAAAATTGTGAAGAACCCGAAATATCGCTGAAACTCCGGCAATATGGACATCTATAGGACATGGAGCAATTATTTATAGAGGGCGATAAGACAGCTTTAGAGAGTATTCTTCTTCAATAGTTATTTTTAGCCCGATGTACAAGGTGTTCGCTCATTTCAGTTTGACCGACTGCAGGCCTGCCCGATAAAATATCAGCTTGAAGATAGGAAAGCTCGATATACCATCCTCTGTCATATTGTCACCGATGGCCGGCATCAGCGATTTGCCCTTTCGAATGCTCAACCGGCGGTTTGGCTGCGAACTCGCGTTCACTGAAATGATAAGCGCGCGGGCCTTTGTTTACGGCAACTCGAATACAATTGAGATGCTCAGGGCCGATCCGGAAGACAGACCCCTGGGCATACAGATGCTCGGGAACGATCCCGGGATCATAGTCCGCGCTGTCGGCAAGCTGCGCGATTATGCTCACGATCTGGTGGAGATCAACGCGGCCTGTCCGGTTGCAAAGGTGACCCGCAGGGGAGAGGGATCGGCCATGCTCAATGATCCGGGCCGATTGTGCGAGACCCTCAGGGCCGCTGTTTCCGTTTCAACAGTTCCGGTGACCTTAAAGATGCGCACCGGATGGAACGAGTCATCTCTTAACGCTGTGGAAATAGCCAGTATGGCGCAGGAGTCCGGAGTGAGCGCGGTCTTTGTGCATGGCAGGACGCGCGAGCAGGGATATTCCGGAGATGTGGATTATGCGACGATCAGGAATATCAAAGAGGCCCTTACAATTCCAGTGATCGGGAATGGAAACGCTTTTTCAGCGGCGCTGATAAAAAAGATGTTTGATGAAACGGGCTGCGACGGGGTAGGTATTGCAAGGGGCTGTCTCGGGAATCCCTGGATATTCAGGGAGGCAGTTGAATATCTGGAAAACGGGACCTTGTCGGTCGGTCCGCCAGCAATCAGCCAGATTGTAGAAACCATGATTGCGCATCTCGATCTTGCGATTGCCGCAGATGGCGAAGAGACGGGGGTCGTCAAATTCCGCAAGTTATTTGCGTGGTATGTCAAAGGCTTGCGCGAAACGCGGGAGCTCAGGGCGGAGGCGTTCAGGGCGTCGACAAGACAGCAGATGGTGGATTACATCAACATGCTTGAGAACAAGAGATACCGTTCGGATTCAGGCAGATTTTCGCATTATAAAATGAATTGAACCCGAATTGTCAATGGAAAGAAATATTTTTTGTAAATAATTAAGATGGCCGTCATGAGTATCCATCTCTCGCCCCGCCATGATTCGACAGGCTCACCAGCCAGCGCATAATATTGCATTTACCGGTTTATCAGTCAACCGCGTGATATTATTGTCATAAAGCGGATACAATATCTCAGAGCCGGGACTTCGATATGGCTACTCATGACGGCCTTTTCGGTTTCTAATGACAATTTTCTGCGATTAACATGTTTATGCGGCGCACTCCGGCTTTTAATACGGGCATGATGTCCAAAGAGATCTGGTTAGTAACAAACGACATAAAGGACAGGCCGGATGAACTGGTCCTGAGCGACACCTTGAAGTATCAGCGATCAGGGGCTATCCCTTGGACGGCGTCTGTATCAGATCCGAACAGACCAAAACAGGCAGGGCAATAACGTCGCATTCAGGACCGAAGAGACGGTTTGTCCTTTATGGAGCAGTAAATAAGAAGTTCTTTTCGCAAAGGCGTACGCGTGCCATGTTTTTATGCGGCGAATACCGGCTTTCGGCGCACGCCAAATAAAATATTTCGGGTTTTTATAATATTTTCACGCCGAATTTTTTCAGCGCCATGACGAGTTCGCAAAGGGGCAGCCCCATCACATTGAAAAAATCGCCCTCGATCCTTCTGACTATTGCCGCCCCAAGCCCCTGCACGCCATAGGCTCCGGCCTTGTCCATTGGCTCTTTGGACCTGATGTACGCGGCTATCTCATCGCTGCTCAGCTTTCTGAAATAGACCTTCGACTCTACAGCCTTAGAGAATCTCTTTGCAGTGGCGGTTTCGAGGATTGTAAACCCGGTGATCACGGTATGGGCCTTGCCGCTCAGTTTTGAGAGCATGTCCATTGCCTCAATCTTGTTTTTCGGCTTGCCGAACACCTTTTTACCCAACACCACTATTGTATCCGCTGAAATAATGATGGCGTCTGAGTATTTCGGAGCTATATCCATGGCCTTTCCGAGCGAATGACGCACTGCCAGTTCGGCCGGTTCCAGTCCGGCTCCATTATCTTCTTCATAGGTACTCTCATCAACCGTAAATGAAAGGCCGGTTTTCTGGAGGATCTCTTTTCTCCGTGGTGACGCAGACGCCAGTATTATCTGTCTCATATTTCTCCGATAGTTTTTTTATGCCTGAGAGGCTGTTAGTCGCAAGCTTAAATATTGCCTGAAAAAGTTTGTATTGACAAATAGGCCGGACCGGGATTTATCGTGAGGAGATTATTGTCATAAAACGAGAGACCTCTCCATGAAAATGGGTTTCAGGACTATGTCACGGTTGTCGTTGATTTCTATTTCGCCTTCCTGGATAAAACGATTCATCAGGCGTGTAACAGTTTCACGGGCAAGATGGGAATAATCCGCTATATTCTGGTGTGTGAATTTTGAGCTGATGATTGTTCCTGTGGCATCCCTGAATCCGTAATATCCGCTTATGAGTTTGAGGACTGCCCTTACCCTGCTTTCGGCGTTGGGGAGATTGAGCACCTTTATCATCATCCAGGCTTCTCTGAGCCTGAGGCATAGCACCTGTATCACCTGACTGGCGATTTTATCGTTCCTGAGAAGGTAGTCTTCGAAATCTTTCTTTGAAATAATTACTAAATGCGTGTCTTCCAGGGCTATTACTGATGCCGGTGAGGTTTTGCCGTCGAGCATCGCCATTTCGCCGAAAAAATCGCCCTTTTTGTGCATCGCTACGATATGTTCCTTTCCGTCAAGTCCGGAATGCACAACCTTGACCTTGCCCGAAAGGATGATGTACATATAATTCATCGTGTCTTCTTCAAGCATTATTATCTTGTTTTTTGAGAACTGTTTTTCGATGAAGATATGGCTGAGTTCTGAAAACTCATGATCCGAGAGGCCCTGAAAGAAAGGCATATTCTTAAGTATCAGGTCTGTCTTTTCTTTTTTCGATTTCCTCAATGCAGCTTTAATCATATCCCCTCCCGGGATTAGCCGATTTGCCGTACAAAATTAAGACTATCATTACTATAATAACAAAAATATGCATGGTAGCAAGTAGCGGCCTGCGGAATGACCAATCCGCTCCCGGTAGGTTATAATAGAAAGTAACCGAAAAGTCGTGAAAGAAGAATCTGCGCGGAGATTATGAAGTTTGTCTGTTTTTCAGTTGTTTCCGATGCAACATATGCCGGATAGGCTTCGGCGGCAAGAAGGAATGCTACAGGGAAACGGATAAAATACCGCAGGACAGTCAAGGAAAATGGCGTTCTCACCATTGCATAAGAGTCCTCGCATAAATCGTCGCGAAGGTTTATCAGGTTACAGACAGGCATTTTTGCCTTTACAATATTTATTGATTGAGAGGGCATGACACTATGACGGCACAAAAAATGGAGTTCAGGACAGAGGTCAGGCAGCTGCTGGATCTCATGATACATTCCCTTTATTCGCACAAGGAAGTTTTTCTCAGGGAGTTGATATCGAATGCATCCGACGCTATCGACAAGGCCCGCTATCAGTCGTTGACCGACAGCGGCATATTGGAGGATGAAAAGGATTTCAATATAAGGATAACATTGGACAAGGCAGCCGGGACGCTCACTGTCAGCGATAATGGTATCGGAATGACGCATGATGATGCGGTTGAATCCCTCGGCACTATCGCGCATTCGGGAACCCGCGATTTTATCGAATTGCTGAAGGACAAGGATATCAGCCAGCATCCCGAATTGATAGGGCAGTTCGGAGTCGGTTTTTACGCTTCTTTCATGGTCGCCGACAGGATTACTGTAATATCGAGAAAGGCTGGGCAAAAGGACTCAAAGGGCGTAAAGTGGGAGTCGACTGCCGACGGCTCTTTTACGGTTGAGGATGTCGACAAGTCCGGCAAGGGCACGGATGTGGTTCTGCATCTCAAGGACGATGACAAGAAATATCTCGATGAATGGGAGATCAGGGACGTAGTAAGGAAGTATTCCGACTTTATCGAACATCCGGTGCTTATGGAGGTCGAGAGGGAAGAGGAGAGTTCGGTTGAAAAAGACAAGAAGGTCAAGGTCAGGAAAGACGAGACGCTCAATTCCCAAAAGGCGATATGGCTGAGGGACAAGGCCTCGATCACAGATGAGGAGTACAATGAATTTTATCGGCACATATCACATGATTACAGCGATCCCCTGAAGACCCTGCATTACAAGGCTGAAGGCTCTTCAGAATTTTCGGCCCTGCTTTATCTGCCTTCTCACGCGCCGATGAATATACTGTATCGCGATTTCAAGATCGGCCCCGCGCTTTATGTGCGGCGTGTAAGGATAATGGATCATTGCGAAGAACTGATTCCGCCTTATCTGCGTTTTGTTAGTGGTGTAATCGATTCGTCGGACCTGCCGCTTAATGTGTCGAGAGAGATACTCCAGAACAACATTAAGGTTGAGACAATCAAGAAGAGTGTTACTAAAAAGGTCCTTGATATGCTCGCGGAGATGAAGCGGTCCGAGTACGACAAGTATGTCAAGTTCCATAATGAGCTGGGCAGGGTGCTGAAAGAGGGTATTCATATCGATTTCAGCAGGCGTGAGGCTATTGCCGACCTGTTGCTCTTTTCTTCCACCAGGACTGAAGCCGGCTCGTTTACGTCGCTCGACTCATATGTAAGCGGCATGAAGGATGGACAGGAAAGCATCTATTATATCTGCGCTGAATCCAGGGAAGAGGCCGTGAAATCGCCGCACCTTGAGGCCTTTATAGGAAATGGATATGAAGTCCTGATAATGCTGGATGAGATTGACGATATTCTCTTCTCGGGTTTCGAGTACAAGGGAAAGAAACTGAAGTCTGTGGGCAGGGGAGATGTCAGTCTGGATAAGTCCGATAAAAAGGATGAGGCAAAGAAGTTCGGCAAGCTGATAGATTTCCTGAAAGAAAAACTCAAGGATGATGTCAAGGATGTCAGGCTTTCGGGTAGGCTTAAGGATTCCGCATGCTGCCTGGTGTCGGAAGAGGGCGATATTGATCCGAGACTCGAAAAGGTAATGAAGGCCATGGGGCAGTCGCTGCCTGCCGCAAAAAGAGTACTCGAAATAAATCCCGATCATGAGCTTTTCGCTGCCATGGACGGCATCTTTGAAAAAGAAGGCGCGAGCGCCCGGCTTGGAGAGTATGCCTCGCTTCTTTATGATCAGGCCCTTTTGCTTGAAGGGGAGAAGCTTAAAGATCCGGCAGCGTTTGCGAAGACACTTTCAAGGCTGATGGCAGAATCGATCATGGAAAAGTAGGGCTCTTTCATGGCAAAAGCAGGATCAAAAACAAAAACTCAATCCCCAAAGAATATATCGTGGAACCTCGGGCTTCTGTTTGATAGCGACACATCGCCGTTGATCGCGGAAAACAGGGGAAAAGTCAAGGCTGCCGCTGCGGCCTTTGTCTCAAAATGGCGGCACAGGCGCGACTATCTGCAGGACCCTCTTATACTCAGGAAGGCGCTCGATGACTTTGAACAATGGTCGCGTAATTTTGGATATGACGGCGACGAAGGGTATTACTTTTGGCTCCGGACAAGTCAGGACCAGAACTCTTCTGAGTTGAAAGCGGCGTTCAACAAGGTAGAAGAGTTCGGGCGGAAGATCGAAGACGAGACGCGTTTTTTCTATATGCGCATTTGCAAGATACCTGTCAGACGACAGAAAGAGTTTTTGGAGCATCCACGCCTGGCTGAATATCGTCATTTTCTTGAGAGGGCCTTTGCAGAGGCAAGGTACCTGATGAGCGAGGCGGAGGAGAAGATCATCAGCGCAAAGGCTTCCACTTCTCATTCAAACTGGGTCAGGATGACATCAGGCTTTCTGGTCCGGGAGGAGAGGGACGTTGTACTTGAAGACGGCTCTACAGGAGCCAGGAATTTTTCCGAGATACTGAATCTGATGAACAGCGCCAACAGGCGTGTCAGGGACTCTGCCGCAAAGGCCTTCAATGCCATACTTGCAAAGCATGCGCTTGTGGCCGAGGCGGAGATCAATTCCATTCTTGCCAACAAGAAGTCCGATGATGAATTCAGGAAGATACCGCGTCCTGACTTGTCGCGTCACATAAGCGACGATATGGAGAGTGAAGTCGTCGATACTCTGATAGGCACAGTGGCCGGCAGATTCGATATCCCCGCGGAATTCTATCGCCTTAAAGCGGGGCTTCTAAAGGTGCGGAAGTTGAAGTATCACGAGAGAAATGTCGAATACGGCATCGACGGCGGAAGTTTCCCTTATGATAAATCTGCAACTCTGGTTAGAAAGGTCTTTTCCAGGCTTGATCCCGAGTTCGTGGATATCTTCGACGGGTTCATGAATAACGGCCAGATAGATGTCTATCCCCAAAAGGGCAAGACCAGCGGCGCGTTCTGCGCTCACAATCTTATTTCGCAACCGACCTACATACTGCTGAACCATACCGACAGCCTGAACGATGTGCTTACGCTCGCGCATGAACTCGGACACGGCATCAATAATGAACTGATGAAGAAGAGTCAGCACGCGCTGCATTTCGGGGCTCCGCTTTCGACTGCGGAGGTCGCGAGCACATTTATGGAAGATTTTGTCCTTCAGGAAATATTGCGGGAAGCTGACGAAGAGCAGCGTCTTGCCCTCATGGTGAAGAAGCTGAATGACGATGTTTCGACCATATTCAGGCAGGTCGCGTGTTACCGCTTTGAACAGGAGCTTCATTTCGAATTCAGGAAAAAGGGCTATCTGTCGGTCGAAGAAATAGGGGCGATTTTCAGCAGACACATGGCAGCCTATATGGGAGACGCTGTCGAGCAGTCCGGTGGGGCGGAGAACTGGTGGATTTACTGGGGGCACATAAGGACGTTCTTCTATGTTTATTCCTATGCCAGCGGGCTGTTGATATCAAAGGCCATGCAGAGATATGTGAAAGAAGACCCCCGTTTTATCGGCAATGTCAAGACCTTTCTGTCGGCAGGCTTGTCGGATTCGCCGCGGAATATCTTCCGCAGTCTCGGCATAGATATCGCCGGCGCACAATTCTGGAAAAGCGGTCTCGATGAGGTAGAGGCTCTGCTAAATGAGACGATTGCGCTTGCGAAGAAGCTGAAGAAGATAAAGTAATCCGACGTTCTTTTTTAGCCGTAAGGTCGCATCCGGGCTTGTCAAATCGGGGAATGACGCCTTATCCCATCCCATTGACTGTAAAGGCCGCCCAGTAATAGGGATGGTCAAAAGGCCGCAGGCCGGGATTTGACTCGGCCAGAGAGCGAAAGTAGTGCAAATGTTTGAGTAAATTCAGCTTATTTCTCTTGTCCGCTTCCTGATAAGCTCTCTCCGCACAGACGGTGATCTCCAAAGAGGTCAGATCCCGTAAGTCCTTTTGCGCTTTCCGCAGAGCTGCGGCAGTCGTCATGCCTTTGAGATAATGGGTGTAGAAGAGTTCCATGAGCAGCCTGGTCGAGAGATCGTCTACCGACCAGAGAGAGCTCATTATGACCGGCGCTCCTGCCTGCATTAAGCCGGCCGATAGTCCCAGGAACTCATCGGGCGATTGGCCAATATCGGTTAAGCCGGTCTCGCAGGCTGACAGCGCTATCAGGCGGGCGGCGGTAAGGTCCAGGTCAGAGAGAATCCGGGACAAGGTCAGCGGCTCTTTTCCTGCAAGTAGCAGTCCCGAATTCATAGGCCTCTGCAAATCGTAATACCCGTGACAGGCGAAATGCAGATGGGTCTTGCCGTGGGCAGCGCTCAAAACCTCATCCACGGTAGCTGTTTCCGCGGGAAGGGATTGAATAGGGTAATCTCTGAACATTTCCGCTACTGCTTTGCCTTCGCTTGAAGCAAAAGTAAGGTCTGATGTCGGATCGATTACCACAAGGAGCGACTTTTGCTCTCTTTTAGATTCCCGAAGCCGCCGCCGACTCACATGAAGGGCATAACCGCTCGGTCCATAGGAAACAGTGTAGTCATCAATAAGATATCGTTTGACCCCGTTCACGTCACGCCATGCGGCATGCAGAGGCAGTAGATTCAGGCCGCCCGGGGTGATGAAAACCACGGGGGCTCCTTCGTCGAGCCCGAGTTCGGCCAGGCGGCGCTGGATAGGGCCGAGGAGCTCTTTCCACAAGATCTGTCCCGTGTGATCAATTACTTCTTTCCAGGCCTCGGTATTGTTCTTATATTTGTGATAACACGGCTCCCATCCTGTCAGATCAGTCGTTCTTGTTAAATCGCTCGTGCCCCACAGCCAGGCTGTTTCATTCTCGGTTGTGCATTCAAGCATGAGGCAGTGAGCGCTCTCTGTAAGCGTTGTGGTCCCATGCGGAATCACGAAAGCCATGCCGCCGAGGGGTGTGATCACAGGGACGATAAGCGCCCCGCCTTCGGGGGCCAGGGCCAGTAAGCCGGGCAAATCGAGTCCGGGGGGCATGAAATCCGGATGTTCAGCCCGAATGGTCTCTATGGTCTGATTCAGTTCTTGTCTTTTAAGATGAAGCTCTTCGGCAAGCTCTAGCGCCTTTTCCGGATCGGCGGTATCCTGTAAGGCGCGACCTGCGGCTTCGAGCTCTCGCACCGCTTGACGGGCCGACAGGACCGACTGCCGCTGGACTTCGGGCAAGGCGAGCAGATCGGCATCCGCAAGGGCCAGGTTCTCGGCCAGCAGCCTTGCCTTTCCCTGCTCCAATCTTACAAGGGCCTCGCCCGGTTGCCCAAGGCGCATGAGGCAATATGCGTCTAAGGAATAGGCATTTCTTGTTTCGGAAATCTCGCTGCGCCGTCCGGATTCGGTATAGGCCTCTTTGAGCAGGGACCTGTCCGTATCAATCGCCGAGACATACGCCGAGTGAGCCTGCTGAAACCGGCCTGACTTAAAATGCATGAATCCCAGGTTGCGTTGGCACTGTCTGTTCCGCTCGGGAAACCGCTTGCTTGTGAAGATCTCAAGCGCCTGCTGCAGGTGAATGATTGCCTGATCCAAAAGCCGACTCTCTGTTTGAATGAGGCACAGGTCATGGCAGGTCTTGGCCAGATTCAGATGAGTAACCGCCCATTCGTAAGGGAAGGCCTCACGCGTAATGGCCTTCAGGCAGTCTTGCTGAACCTCCTCCGCACGTTTCAGGTTCCGGGCACGATCTCCTTCCATGCGCTGGATATAGGCGAGCGCCAGGTTGTTCATCGCCCGCGCATATTCAAGAGGCATGTCCGCGGCGGTGTAAACATCGAGTGTGCGGGTCAAAAGATGGATGGCCTCCTCAAGATTCCCCGACCGGTCCTTGCTGTATATTTCACAATAGACATTGGCGAGTCCCTCTTGCTCAATGGCCCAATCCTTTGGGTAATCGTTAAAAGTATAGAACTTCAGCGCCTCGAGATGATGCAGGATCGCCTGCCGGAGATTCTTCTCCCGGTCCTCAGTGATACGGTTGAGATATGCGATCGCCAGATTATGGTGTGCTGTAGCCCATAGATCCGGATTATTATCCGGCGTGAATACCTCAAGGGCTTTCCGGCCATAATAGATGGCCTTCTCCACATTGCTTGCCCTCTCGCCGCCGATTTGCTCCAAGTACCCGGCTGCCAGCTCGCATTGGGCTGCTGCCCGGCCTGACCGAAGCCATTCCCATGTCCGGGCGTCTTCCCCGGGGCCCAATATTTCCAGGGCCTGCGAGGTCAAATCGATTACGCGTTCCCACTCCGATACTTTTATACTTTCGTCAATTGCAGTCAATATAGCCTTAAGGTCAATACCCAGAAAAGAGGCAAGCCTCTCACGTTTTACCCCTTGAATCCCAAAGGTGAACTCATTGATCCAGATTGTTTCAGGTTGCTGTTGAAGTCGCGCAAGGAGTTGGCGCAATTGGCCGGATTCTCTCTCTTGTGAAATTTGCCTGGACGGAGAAAAGATCAGGGGCCTGTCCGGGTCTGCCCTGTAAAGCAGCAGAGGGACATCCAGAGCAGTTTTACTTTTGCAGTTTGGGCAGGTCATCGTATTAAGTGTGTCGCTGCCGATGCGTTTTACCAAGTCGGGACGTTCCTGCGAGTCAATTAAGACCCAGTTCTGGAGGCGCAAAGGAGCCTGGCAATTGGGACATTTAAAATCGATCTCTTCCGCCCAACTGCGGTTCGTCATAATCAGTCTCCTTCTCCCTGCGATCCTGATGCGCCGCTCTTATGACAACAGCCATTTGAAGATTGCCGACTCACACCACACGCGCCAGGGGATCGGCAAACACTGTATATGCCAGCCAGGTAGGGTCACCCAGGGGCTTGATTGCCAGTCGCGCTTCCTTTACGGCGCTGCCTATCTCCATGCCGGACAGCAGCCCGCTGTAGAAAGCCAGTGCAAAATCATTTGCAGCCTGGTCGTAAATGGACCAATAGGCCCCGATGAAAGCTCCGGCCCCGGCATGCAGGAATTGCGCTGCCCAACCCCCGATATCGGTTAGCGACATGGCGCCCCTTCCAATCTGACAGGCGTTGAGAAAAACCAGCGGGCTTGCCAGTCCCAGGTTGCCTGTCTCCCCGCATAAATCCTCAGGGGTCATTTCCTCGCGTTTCTCTAATAGCATGGCCGACCGGTTGGGCTCAGGCCGGAAGCCGCCATGGCCGGTGAAATGCCACCCGTCATATTCTCCCTTTGCCAGGGCCTGCTGTACACTCAGGTAGGTAGCAGGAATACGTTCGACTTTTCGCCCCCCATTTGACAAAGAGAGCATATAATCCCTTTCGCTCGCGGCATACGGCAACCCGGAATCTTTAGGAATGACCAATGCCAGATTTTTCAGGCTCAAGGCGGGTTTGGGCGCAATCCCGTCGAGGCAGCGGGTCAAGGCAAAGACCTCGCAGAAAAACGGGCCGTCAATTATCCGGCCGTTCTCTTTCCCCTGCAGCCTGCAGAGTTCCCAGGGGATATCGGGCTCAACGGACTGGATTTGCACTGACCGGATTTGGTTCCGCAATGCCCATAGCAGCGCCTGTAGATCCTGAGGGATTACCTGCTGAAACAGCATCGCTCCTTTCGCTGCCAGCTTCTTCCGGGCGATTTCCTTGTCATTGGCATTTTCCAGCGGTAATTTTTCAATGTCCATGAAAAAATCGTTGAAATATTCTTGTGGATTCATGCGCAGGATAATCGGCCCAAAGGGTTTAAAATGCAGTCCCAGATTAGGATCCATCGCCTTCAGCCTGAAGGTCAGGGCAGGCTTACCTCCGATTTGCTGCTCAAAGATGAGCAGATAGAGGTCCGGGTCATGAGCGGCCATTGCCGCGACCCCCTGTTCCTGGACATCCCGCACGGGACTCAGAGCCTGATCCGCTTCTACAACCAGCGGTTTTAAGGTTATTGTGCCCAGTCGTTGAGCTCCGTTAAATGCAAGCACACGCACTTCCCCGGGGCCAGGTTCAACAGCCTTTAACTTGAACTGCACGGTTTCTTCTTCGTCGCTGACAACCATGCCGGCTTCGCTCGATCCCTCTACGGCGAATCCACGCCTGGGCTGAATGATGATATCCAGTTTTGTTCCCACCGGGACGGCAATGGGCAGTTTTACCTGGGCCGGGCCCACGGATTCAGCTGCGTCCGACAAGGACACCAATAGAGACACCGTTTGCTGCAAAGGCACCTTGTCAGGAAATTCTGTTTTCAGTGTGCGCGGGACAGCCTCCGTCGTTATAGAATCAAGGCTGCTCCCTCGCATCAGGCTTTTTGTCTGAAATTGCAGCGGGGGCTCCTGCGCATCGAAGAACCCAATGATCTGCCCCGCATCCATTATGATGCTGCGGGTTGGAGTTTTCTCTGCATCCGAGTAGGCGTCGATGACCGGGGTCGCCTCGTATTCGTGGAGTTGAAAAGCGCTCCGGATGGACGTATCAGCTCCGGCCTGCCCGAGCCGGGTTAAAGCAATCTCTATAGTGTAGAGATAGTAGTAGTTCTTCATCTCGCCTGAAACAGGTATTTCGATCTCGCTGCCTTCAGCTTGCCGGGATAGATGCTGATAGAGATCAGGTTCAGTGCGATGTATAATCGCATGCGTGGCTTTGCTGCGGCTGAGTAACTGGACTGCTTTGTCAACCGTCCAGTGAGATCGCAGAAGAACAAAGGAGTCAATTGCCAAATCGCGTAAATAAATCATGATTCCTCCTTCTTCCGGGGAAGCGACTATTTATGTTCCCGGGAAGTCTGTTACAGCAAAAAAGGATATTACATGAATTGTTGATGTCATTTTTTCTGCCTGTCCCTGCCTTGCCTAAATCTCTGGAGACGATCCTTCTGCGGGTGTGGAATGGGTCACGGCCTTGTCGATTAAGTAGCCGCCATGGCTGATCCCGATAATCGCCACTAGTCCGGATGAGATATCGGGAAAGACAAACAGGTGTGCGACGCTTTGGGCAGCGGACATAGCTGATACTATCGCAACTGTATAAACCACGACCGCGATCAGTGTGAAAAACAGGTTCTGCGCTTTAGCGATGTCTACATAGCCAAAGGTGGAGACTTCTTCTCCTGTCAATATATCGGAGAACATCGCCTTCTGCCATGCGTCTTTCCTGACTAAAGCTCCGATAGGCCTGGTCTCTCCCACTTGTTCGCTCAAATTCTCGTCGGCTCTTTTTCTTTCGTCCAGGACGGCGCGATATGTCACAGCCTTATGTTGATCAAATCCTCGCTTAACAGCGCGTTGTTGACTGGCTTCATCCTCCCCTGTTGTTTTCCGGGCCTTGATCGCTTTAAGCAGGGGCGAACCCACTGCCGAGGTAATACTGATGCCCATTAGCGCCCATAGCAGTTGAGGGATCTCGATGCCTATGGGTTCAGAACAAACGGCTTTAGCATTTGGAGCCGGAGCCTGACACTCGTAGCCGGCCGGATTCTTATACGAATCCGCGACGCGAGCCAGACCGAGTGTGGCGAATGCGGAGAGGATTACCCAGGTCCAGAGCATAATTTGCAGCCTTGACAGGCTCATTGTGTTTGTCTTCGGATCGATCAGCGCCCCTGCCCAGCCTTTGCCAAGACTAAAACCAGTGACGCCGACGGCCGATAACATGAGAATAGCCACAACCGCCCAGGTCCAACCGAGTCCTATCCATTGTGGCGCGATTAGTCCCGCAGGGATTATCAGGGCGACAAGCGCAAGGATCCAGGGAGATGATTTCTTGCCATTCTCGTTATTTAACGTTCTGTCATCATTACTCATAGTATATCCTCCTGTTAGGCCATGTTCCGGAGCCGCCTTCAAACACGAGGTCGAATTTCATGGTTTCCTCCTGTCTGTATCTGAATATATTCGGGTCGTGTTGCTGTCAATGGTTGTGAATAAGCCAGGGTCTGCTTAAAACAGCAATTATTATGCCATATGATATTTATTGAAATATAAGGCAATAGGATAAAACATACATTTTTTAAATGTAATGATTACATGATTTATGTAATAAGTTCACAATGCGGGACGTAACTACTCTACACGTGATGACCCCTTGATTTGCATGAAGAGAATATTTCAGTCCCCGTAATCAGGAAAGGCCATTGAAGCCGGAATTGTCGTGGAGAGAGGTTTGGTCAATAAGAAGCGCACGCGCGGCTTTTAACGCGGAGGACGGCTTCCTGTTTGAACTGTGACTTATATTCCCCGATGATAGAGAGAACAGCTTCATTGCTTGGCCTGTCGTCCGGATGCGCTATGCTAAGGACAAACGATTCCTCCTGCCTGATTTTGCCGTCCGGATTTCGCCATTGCCCATACGCCCGCCACACCGTAAACCCCTGCGGAAAGCGGGGCGTGACCGAGCTTTTCAGGAACTCCGCCCATTGTGAGGATGTGACCACCCCGCCGGGCATTGTTGTTCCAAAATAAATCATGTCACTGACAGAGAGTTTTTGATTCTGTGCGCAGGAGTCTGTCTGCACGGAAGCGCAGCCTGTTGCGACCAGCAGGAAAGCCGAAAGGATGATTATCCGGAAACAGTCACTAATGCGCATTCGGAAAACCCCGGGGTTCGGGCAGGTTCGGGCAGCCCGTTTTTCTGCACTATAAATAGTCTCCGGCCCGAAATTTTTCGCGCAGCGCGGCCTCTACACAGGGGGGTACAAAATCCTTAATGGGCGCGCCAAATGAGGCGACTTCTTTCACCACTGTCGAACTGAGAAATGAAAAATCCTCGGACGGCATCAGGAAAACGGTCTCGACCTTGACATCTATCCTGCGGTTCATCAGGGCCATCTGCAACTCATACTCATAGTCCGATATGGCGCGTAACCCCCTGATTATGGCTACTGCATTCTTGTCACGCATAAATCTTGCGATGAGACCGTGAAAAGATTCCACATGAACATTGTCCAGGTCCTTTATCGTTTCATTGATCAGTTCAATCCTTTCCTCAAGACTGAATAGCGGCTTTTTTTTCCTGCTGAACGCTACCCCAACTATCAACTCATCAAATATGCAGAGGGCTCTTTTGATAAGGTCGAGATGACCGTTCGTTATCGGGTCGAATGTGCCGGGATATATGGCTATTTTGGAGGACATTGATATTCCTTTCACAAGGCGGTTTTCTCAATATAGATCAAAAAGGCGATATAGTGCAAGTTATCGGGTGTTTCAAGGAACCGGCAAGAACTCCCCGAGTACTTGACAAAAATCAAATGTAAATTTAAAATAGATATTTGAATTTGCCGTAATGTTCAAATGGAGGATTTGGTGAATATTCAGAGGAAAGACGCAGCGCTTACCAGAGAGAAACTGCTCGCAAGCTCCAGCGAAGTTTTTGCCTGCAAAGGATATCGGGCTGCTACAATTGCTGAAATTTGCAAAGCGGCCGGGGCAAACATTGCAGCCGTCAATTATCATTTCAGAACAAAGGAACAGCTCTACGTGGAGGCATGGCGGTATGCCTTTAATGAATCGATCAAAGCCCATCCGCCTGACGGCGGTGTAAGTGAAGATGCGTCCCCCGAAGAGAGGCTGAGGGGGCAGATCAGCGCTTTAATAAATCGTATTGCTGACAGGGGAAACCGGGAGTTCAGGATAATGCAACAGGAGATTTTCGATCCGACCGATCTGCTGGAAGGGGCGACCAGGGAATTGCTTGATTCTTTGCGTATAAGGACAAAAAAGGTTGTCCGTGAGCTTCTCGGACCTCGTGTTCCGGAGGAACAGGCGGGATATTGCGAGATAAGCATTGTCAATCAGTGTATCAGCCCGATACTCACCGGAAGGCCGGGAAAAGCGAAACGCAAAAACAAAGAGTCCGGGGAGAAGAGGAAGATAGATATTGAAGGCTATGCAGCGCATGTGTTCAAATTTTCGCTGGCGGGGATCAGAGCATTGCGTCTCGATTTTCAAGATGATGCCGATTTGCAGAAGAAGACAAAGGCAGGGAGTTGACACAATGATCCGATTATTAAAGCTCAGTCGCAAAACTGGTGTCGGCTCATACATATTGTGTGTTTCCCTGATGCTGGCAAGTATGATCACTGGCGGGTGCGCTTCAGTCGGTCCTGACTATGCCCGGCCGAAACTGTCCATGCCTGAACAGTGGCATTCAAAAAGCGAAGCGAATATTACTTCCGATAAGGGCGATGTTCAGTCCCTTGCGTCATGGTGGACAAAGCTGGATGATAGCCAATTGAACGGCCTTATTGAAAAGGCGGTGGCCAACAACCTCGATCTAAAAAAGGCGAAGGCAAAAATAAGAGAGGCGAGGGCGAAGCGCGGCATAGCTGAAGCCGATCTTTTCCCTGCTCTCAATTCCACCAGTTCCGCTGCCTGGAGCAAAACAGGCAAGAAGTTTCTGGGCGGTAAGACAAGCGAATTATATTCGTCAACCGTTGACGCTGCCTGGGAAATGGATATTTTTGGCGGAGTCCGCCGCTCCGTTGAGGCGTATGACGCGGATCTGGGCGCAAGCGAGGAAGACTTACGGGACACGCTTGTGACCCTGCTCTCAGAGGTTGCGTTAAATTATATTGATGTGAGAACATATCAGGCCCGGATTGTCGCTACGGAGGAGACCATGAGGTCCCAGGAGGATACATATCAGATAACCCTATGGAAATACCAGTCCGGGTTGAGCGATGAACTGGCGGTCAGACAGGCAAAATATAATCTGGAAAGCAGCAGGTCCAAATTGCCGGCCCTGCGCTCAGGGCTCGACAGCGCCATGAACAATATCGCTGTGCTGCTCGGGGAACATCCGGGCAAAGTCCATGAAGAGCTCAAAAAAACGGGGCCTATTCCTTCTGTGTCTGTAAATCTGGTAATCGGAGTGCCTGCCGATATACTGCGCCGAAGGCCGGATGTTCGTCGGGCAGAGCGTCAATTGGCCGCCCAAACAGCCAGGATAGGCGTGGCTGAGGCAGAGTTGTATCCCAAATTAAAGCTGAACGGATCTATAGGATTTGAGGCCACGTCATTGGGCAACCTTTCCGGCGCAGGCTTGTGGAGCGCAACCGGCGGACCAAGTATTACCTGGGCAATTTTTAAAGGAGGATCCATTCGGCAGAATATCAAGGCGCAGACAGCCCTTCAGGAGCAATATCTTATCGCCTACGAGTCCGCCGTGCTCAGCTCCCTGAAAGAGGTCGAAAATGCGCTGGTAGCATACGCGGAAGAGCTGAAGCACAGACAGTCATTGATCGCCGCGGTAAGCGCGGCCGCTGAAGCGGCAAAGCTGTCGCAGATCAAGTACGAGGCGGGACTGGCTGATTTCATGAATGTGCTGGATGCGCAGCGCTCGCTGCTGTCCTATCGCGACGAACTTGCCCAAAGCGAGGGCGCAGTTGTTTCCGATCTTGTCCGGCTCTATAAGGCATTGGGCGGAGGATGGAATTCGATGGCCGGGGATGATAAAAAACTGATTGCGCCAATGGAGAAAAAAGATGGAAAACAGGACTGATCCTAAATTAGATATAACCCAAATCTTGAAGATGGACCAATCATCCGATCGCGGGAAGAAAATAAAGAAGGTCCTTATAATCGCCGCAGGGATTGCGGCTTGCGTAATAGCGTTTATTGCGGGCTGGAATATCTTCGGCGGCCAGGATGCGGCGCAGTATAAAACAGAGGAAGCGACGCGGGGAAACATCACCGTCATTGTTACGGCCACCGGCACCCTGCAGGCGACTACCAAGGTCGATGTCGGCAGCGAGTTGTCCGGCATAATCAAAACTGTTGAAGTGAACTATAACGACAGGGTGAAGGTGGGCCAGCCACTGGCCAAACTCGACACTACCAAACTTGAGTCTGCAGTAGTGCAGGCCAGGGCAAGCCTTGAATCCGCGAAGGCCAAGGTATTGCAGACGAAGGCTACCATACTTGAAACCAAAGCCAAACTCGCTCAAATGAAAAAGGCAAGGGAATTGAGCAATAACAGGGTGCCGGCCCAGGCCGAATACGATGCGCAGTTAGCGTTATATGACAGGGCTGTGGCTGATGATAAAAGCGCCAGGGCATCGGTTGCCCAGGCCAAGGCGAGCCTTGAATCCAGTGAAATAGATCTGTCAAAGGCTGTCATACGGTCGCCCATCAACGGTATTGTCCTGGCGAGAAGCGCAGAGCCCGGGCAGACCGTGGCCGCGTCGCTTCAGGCCGTAACTCTTTTCACACTGGCAGAGGACCTGACCAAGATGGAACTTCAGGTGAATATCGATGAGGCCGACATCGGCAAGATACAACAGGGCCAGAAAGCCACATTTGCTGTTTCCGCGTATCCAAACCGTACCTTCGATGCGGTTATCACCCGTGCCCGTTACGGCTCAACAACAACGTCCGGGGTTGTGACATATGTAACGGAGCTGAAAGTGGATAACCCTGACCTTGCTCTTCGTCCCGGCATGACGGCTACTGCGGATATCACGGTCAAGAAGGTAGAAAACGCGCTCCTTATACCCAGCGCTGCGCTGCGCTTTAATCCTCCGGTACAGGAGGAAAAAAAGTCGTCCGGCGGCCTGGTCGGTTCTTTGCTCCCCCGCCCGCCAAGGCCGGAGACCAAACAGGGACAGGGCGAGTCCGGCTCCAAAAAAGAGACGCGCGTCTGGACTTTGACGGAAGGGAATTTGTCGGGCGTTGCCATCACTATTGGAGAGACCGACGGGCGTATGACCGAAGTCGTCAATGGGGATATCAAAGAGGGAATGGCTATTGTCATTGATACCGTGCAGGTTGCAAAATGATTATGGGCTCTTCTGAACAGTTGGATGATCAGACATTGATTGAATTTAAGAACGTATCGAAAGTCTACGGCTCCGGAGAGGCTGCTGTCTATGCGTTGCGGGGCGTTGATTTTCAGATCAGCGAAGGAGAATTTGTCGCCGTGATGGGGCCGAGCGGTTCGGGCAAGTCAACCTGCATGAACATCCTCGGATGTCTTGACTCGCCGAGCGGAGGATTATACAAATTCAGAGGTGTGGATGTCGGGAAACTGCATCGCCGGCAGCGCACTCTGCTGCGCAGATTCTATATCGGTTTTATATTTCAGGGGTTCAATCTCTTAAACCGCACCTCCGCATTGGAGAACGTAGAATTGCCACTCGTTTATCGGGGAATTCCCGCTGCTGAACGGAGGGCCATGGCAATGGAAGCTCTTGATACGGTCGGTCTGAAGGGCAGGGAATCACATACCCCAAACGAGCTTTCAGGAGGGCAGCAGCAAAGGGTCTCTATCGCTCGCGCGATCGTTACACAACCAGCCGTATTATTTGCCGACGAACCTACAGGTAATCTGGATTCGGCGCGGAGCCGCGAGATAATGGAACTGCTCACCAGGCTAAATATCGAAAAGGGGGTAACTGTCGTAATGGTTACTCACGAACCCGACATGGCTGTTTATGCCAGACAAAGGATCAATTTTATGGACGGGGCTATCGAATCGGATGACCGGGACTGGAGGCAAAACTAATGTTGTGGAATGCTATCCGGCTTGCCATGAGCGCAATAAGGCGGAGCGTCCTGCGTTCAATCCTCACTGTTCTCGGCATTGTCATCGGTGTGGCCGCTGTTATTACCATGGTGACGATCGGCTCGGGGGCGACCCTGCAGATCAAGCAGCAGATTTCGAGCATGGGAAGCAATCTGCTGATGATTGTTCCGGGCAAGAGGCTCGGGCCGGGACAGTCATCAGACACCAAGCCGTTCAAGATGGCCGATGTGGACGCTATCGCAAAAAACGTGGGGTCTGTGACTGCAGTGGCCCCTGTGTCGAGCTCTTCCCTGCAGGCGATATATGGTAATCAGAACTGGTCTACGCAAGTAACGGGAACCACAAATGAATATCTCAGGGTGACGAACAGAAGCGTGAAGTCGGGCCGGCAGTTCACTGACAGTGAATTACGGGGAGGAGCGTCCGTATGCGTCATAGGAGAGACGATTCGCAAGAAGCTGTTCGGCAGCCAGGAAGTAATCGGGGAGCGCATGAGGCTTCAGAAGCTTTCATGCGAGGTAATAGGGTTGCTGGGGGAAAAGGGACAGAACACCATGGGCTCCGACCAGGACGACATAGTGGTTCTGCCTTTGAAGGCATTTCAGCGTCGCATTTCAGGCAACCAGGACGTAAGTATGATTCAGGTGTCGATACAGAGTGAACAGCTTACCGATAAGGCCAAAGTGGATATTGTGCGCTTGATGCGCGAGCGGCGGCATCTGTCCGCGAGCGATGACGATAATTTTAATGTGATGGACATGAAAGAGATTATCAAGATGCTTACCGGGACTACCACTTTGCTCACCGCCCTTTTAAGCGCCGTAGCAGCTGTAAGTCTGCTTGTCGGCGGTATCGGCATTATGAATATCATGCTGGTGTCGGTTACGGAACGCACGCGGGAAATAGGCATACGCCTGGCTATTGGAGCCCTTGAGGAACAGGTGCTGACCCAGTTTCTGGTGGAGGCGGTTGTACTGTCATCTTTGGGAGGAATAATCGGCATAATCCTGTCGGCAATCGGATCGCTGGCCCTGGCCCATTTGATGCGAGTGCCTTTTGTCTTCACACCCTGGATTAATATTCTCGCATTCCTGTTTTCAGCCCTGATTGGAGTGATCTTCGGCTATTTCCCGGCGAGACGGGCGGCCGGCCTTGATCCCATCGACGCATTGCGTCATGAATGAAAACAGGGTATTTCGAGTCTGCAGGAGGATTGAGGGCCTGCCCCTCTCAACTGTGAAGTATGGAAACTTACACAGTTCAGTCGATATACGCCTTGTATCCTTTAGAAGTCATGCATCTGTCTTTACACTGCGAGAATGAGATATAGTCCTGATTGGGATCGTAATAACCGCACTTGGTGTCACAGCCGAATTCATCGGATTTTGTAGAAGGATTGCCGGCCTTGTCACGCCATGTAGCTGCACAACCAGTTAAGAAAACAATAACAGCAAGCAGTATTGCCAGTTTCAGAAATCGCATCATAAATCCCTCCCGCTGTTTAACTCTTTAAACTATAGCATAATGCGGAGTCAAATGCAATATCTTTAATTTACAATGCTAAATTGCCGTCAATTGATGAAATTATTGGCGAGATTGAAATTCATAAAGCGTCAATGCGGTGTCGCCGTAACGATAATTCTTTTTCAGTTGCAGATTACGCAGCTGCAGGGATAATATCTTTTTCGATGAATGCTCGGCGATTACTACTCCTTCGCCGGCAAGCAGATTCAGGTCATCTATGAGTTGCAGCGCGTTTTCGAGTTCATCGGAAGCATAGGGCGGGTCAATGAATATGATATCGAAATTTTGAACGGAAGATTTATTAAGGAAAGCGGAAACGTCTGCTTTTATTACAGCTGCCCGTTCGTAAAGCCCGAACTTTTCAGTGAGGTCTTTAATGAGTGAGCATCGCTGGGCATTATTCTCCACGAAGACTACGCGGCCCGCTCCTCTGCTTAATGCTTCTATGCCGACGGCTCCCGTTCCCGCAAAGAGATCCAGGAATCGCGACTCGGAAATCCTTGGAGCAAGTATGTTGAAGATGGCCTCCCGCACCTTGGCGGCGGTCGGCCTCAGCTCATCGCCTTCGCCTTTTGAGGCGAACGCCTTTTTGACCCCGACCTTTCTGCCCTTTGCCGACCCGCCTGAAATTCTCATCTTCTCAGTTGAGCGGTGGATTTATGATCGCGTTGTCTTCGAGTCTGTATCCGTCTATTTTCACTATGCGCCCTTCAATCCGAAGCCTGCCTTCGGCATACAACCTGATGGCATGCGGGAATATCTTATGTTCGAGTCGCAATATTCTTTCCGACAAGGTTTCTTCCGTGTCGTCGGGTGAGACCGGGACCGCTGCCTGAATGATTATCGGCCCGGTGTCCATGCCCGCGTCCACAAAATGCACAGTGCAACCGCTTATGCGGGCGCCGTATTCAACCGCCTGCTTCTGGCCGTGCAATCCCGGGAATGACGGCAGCAGGGCAGGGTGGATGTTGATGATCCTGTTCGGGAACGCGTCGAGGAGCGGCGGCCTGACAATCCTCATGAATCCTGCCAGCGCGACAAGCCCGATATCTCGTTTAATAAATTCCTCCACGATCTTTACAAAGAAAGCATCTTTCGAGCCGAAATCGCGCGGATTGATGTACAGGTATGCGATGGAATGCTTTTTTGCGCGTTCTATCGCATATGCGTCTGCTTTGTCTGTAATCAGCAACTTAACGGAAGCGTTTATTTTCCCCGCCTCCATTTCATCGATGATGGCCTGAAAATTAGATCCGCGGCCGGAAGCAAGAACCCCGATGTTAAGCATTTGAATCCTCCGTTTTATATGTCTATGTTATTTTCGAACTCAGTTCATGAACCGCGTCAACCAGCGCAATAGCATTTTCCACAGGCGTTTCCGGCAATATGCCATGGCCCAGATTGAATATATGGCTTCTGGCCAATACCGCCTCCTCCAAAATGTATGAGACCTCTTTCCTGATGGTCTCTTGTGTGCCCAGGAGGGTTACAGGATCCAGATTTCCCTGCACAGATGTGCAGTTGCCCAGAATACTTACGGCATCTGCTATCCCGATCCTCCAGTCAACGCTGATTACATCCGCCCCGCTTTCCGACGCCATTCTGAGCAGTCCCGCGCAGTTATTGGGAAAATATATGATCGGCACACTTGTGCCCAGTCCCGAAATGATCTGTTTCACATAAGGAAGCTCAAAATCCCTGTAGTCGCGGGGTGAAAGCGCGCCTGCCCAGGAATCGAACAGCTGGACTGCATGAACGCCCGCATTGATCTGCGCCTTCAGATAAGATATGATCATGGTAGTCAGCTTCTTCATCAGGGTGTGGAACAGTGCGGGGCGCCTGTGCATCATCGTTTTAGTCTTCACGAAGTTGAGGGAACTGCCTCCTTCGATCATGTATGCGGCAAGAGTGAACGGCGCGCCGGAAAAACCTATTAGCGGCACATTGAGCCGTTTCACAAGAAGCTTAACGGCATCAGCCACAAATGGCACATCCACTGCCGGATTCAGCGACCTGAGTTTGCCGACGGACAGCTCATTCCTGAGAGGATTGTGAATAACGGGGCCTTTTTTTCCTGTGAATTCGAGTTTCATGCCCATGGCTTCGAGTGGAATTAAGATGTCTGAAAAAAGGATGGCCGCGTCAACCTTCAATATGTCCACAGGCAGGATCGTGACCTCTGCGGCAAGATCAGGTGTTTTGCAGAGAGTCAGAAAGTCGACTTTTTCCCTGATCTTTCGATATTCCGGCAGATACCTGCCCGCCTGTCGCATTATCCAGACAGGTGTGTAATCGGTCTTCTCGCCGAGGCATGCCTTCAGAAATGTATCGTTCATTTCAAACTCCATTTTATTGTTAATATTCTTGCGCCATCATGGCCAACCATCTCTTGTCTCGCCAAAACTACGAAGTATATTACTGCCGGCTCGGACACCTGGATTCCACAGGAAAATAATGTTTATAGAATCTTCTACGGTATCCCTGCGCCGAGACTTCGATATGGTCGGCCACGATGTCCATAGTTTAAACTTTAATTTTTATCTTTTAATTTGTAATTTCGAGGCTTGTAATTGCAGAAGGGGTCTTCCGCCAGGTAATCCCCGCTTACTGCGTATGCCCGAGACCTGCATCCTCCGCAGACAATGCGATATTCGCATATGCCGCATTTGCCCTTGTAGTTATCAAAATTGCGAAGCTCTCTGAAGAGTTCAGAGTCCTCCCATATCTCGCGGAACGACTGAATTCTTATATTTCCTGCAGGCTTGGGGAAGTAACTGCATGGAAGCATGTTACCATTGACATCGATAAGGCAGATCAGCTGACCCGCGAGACAGCCCTTCGATCCTCCGGTCGAGAACTTCAGGCTGCGCCTTTTGAAATCAACACCTTCTTCCTTCGATTTCTGCAGGAAAAGCCTGTAATAGTGCGGCGCGCAGGTCGGCCTGACGAGCATGCCAGGTTCGTTTTTTTCCATCTCATAATGCCAGTTGAGGATATCCTCGTAATGCTCTTTTGAGATGAGGTTGCTGATAATCTCCTCGCCCCTGCCGGTGGGCACGATCATGAAGAGGTACCAGGCTGTCGCCCCGATATCCTTTGCCAGTCTGTAAACATTGGGTATTTCAGTCTCATTCTGACTTGCGAAAGAAGAGTTGATGATGAAGTCTATGCCATGATTCCGGAACAGACCGGCGGCCCTGATTACGCCGTTGAAGGAGCCCTGCATTTGCCTGAATTCATCATGTGTCGCAGCAGTCGAGCCGTCAAGGCTCATGGAGACGATCCTGATGCCGGACTCTCTGATCTTTTCGCATACAATATCTGTGACCAGACTGCCGTTTGTGGCCAGGCACATCCTGAGGCCCTTGCCTGTTCCGTATTGCGCGATATCGAACACATCGGGACGCATGAGGGGCTCGCCTCCGGAAAGGACGACCACGGGGTTGGCGTATCCTGCAATATCGTCAAGAACCCGATATGCCTCTTCGATCGGGAAGTCGGGGTGTTCATCGACTATGAACTCAGAAGAAGAGCGGCAGTGAACGCACCTCAGATTGCAGCGCCTGGTAATTTCCCAGGCTATCCATTTTGGACTGAACTCCATGATAAATATTATACCCAAACAGCGCATTATTAACCCGGAATTGCTATAAAAAAGTTTTTTAAGTCGATATGATAGATCGTCACGGGCGTCCATATCTCGTCCCGCCAAAACTATGCAGTTTGTAATGCAAATATGCGTGTCAGGAAAACGCCTTGGATTTCTCGCTAAAATCGCAAACGGTATCCCTGCGTCGAGACTTCGATATGGCTTCCCATGACGACCGGTTCAGTCGATATGATAAGTTGTCACGGGCAACCATATCTTGTCTCGCCAAAACTATGCAGTTTGTAATGCAAATATGCGCGTCAGGAAAACGCCTTGGATTTCTCGCTAAAATCGCAAACGGTATCCCTGCGTCGAGACTTCGATATGGCCTCCCATGACGACCGGTTCAGTTTTCTACTGACATAATTTTGTGGACGGGCTTGCATGTTCCTGCGATTCCTGACAATATATATGGACCCGCGAAACCGGTTATTAATAACGCTTGTCAGGGAGAAGATGAAAAAGATATATCTTGACTATGCTGCGACGGCTCCGGCCGATCCTGCTGCGGTGAAGGCGATGCTGCCTTATTTCGATTCCGTGTTCGCAAATCCTTCCAGCGCGCATTCGGCAGGGCGGGAGGCGCGCGAGGCAGTCGCAAAGGCAAGAGAGACGATAGCTTCAATCCTGGGCGCGCTTCCGGAAGAGATCGTCTTTACGAGCGGGGGCACGGAAAGCAATAATTATGCTTTAAAGGGGATTGCCCGCAGCATAAAAGGAAATCGCACTCATATTATCACATCATCGGTTGAGCATCCATCGGTCTCAAAGCCATGCAGGTCTCTTGAAAAAGATGGGTATGCGATAACATATCTTCCTGTCGACAGGCATGGCCTGGTGGACCCTGACGAGGTGAGAAGAGCTATCAACTCCCATACCTGTCTGATATCAATAATGCACGCCAATAATGAAAGCGGCTCTGTCCAGCCTATCGCGGATATTGCCGGGATCGCCCATGAACATGGCATTATTATGCATACCGATGCGGTACAGTCATTCGCTCATATGCCTGTCAGCGTGGATGAACTAAGTGTAGATATGCTGAGCGCCTCGGCCCACAAGTTTTACGGCCCGAAGGGTGTCGGATTTCTCTATGTGTTGAACGGCCTGAAACTGACCTCCTTTATGGAAGGCGGCGGACAGGAGATGGGAAGACGCTCGTCGACCTGTAATGTGCCGGGTATTGTTGGAATGGCCAGGGCAGCTGAACTGGCGTCCGAAAGAATGGAATCGGAAAATGCGGAGATCAGGAGGCTTGCGAACAGGCTGATCAAAGGGATTCGGGAAAATATCGATGACGCTGTATTCAACGGACATCCTGAAAAGAGGCTCCATAATATTGTGAGCGTGACAGTCGGAGATGTTCCGCTTAAAAACCTGCTGAGGGATTTGGATGCAGAGGGGATATATTGTTCTGCAGGCGCGGCCTGCAGCGCGTCTTCATGGACGGAGACCGGGGCGCGGGAGGAAGGCGCAGATTCGAAATCAGGCGCGCTGAGGTTAAGCCTCGGGAGATATACAACTGAAGGAGACATAGATTATACAATCGATGTTCTTGCAAAAACCGTTAAGGCATTGCGCGGGAAATGACATCGCGCGTTTATCCGGCAGCCCGCTCTGCATTGTTAATGAATAAACAGCCGTCATGGGCATCCACCTCTCGGCCCGCCAAAACTCCGCAGTTAATCTCATAAATATGGGAAATAGATGACCGCATGATATTATTTTCTCAAATCGAATACGGTATCCAGCGCCGGGCCTTCGATATGGCCACCCATGACGGCCATTTCAGGTGGTTACCGGGCCGGCGAATCACGCATGAAAGGACAGGCCGGCTGTGTTGGTTCTGAGCGACACACTGAAGTATCAGCGAACAGGGAGGGTATTCAGTCCTTTTGATCTTGTATTATTATGCAGGCCAAATTCTGTTATTGAAAACGTTCAGCATGCCGGTTTGAGGACAGAAGAACCTGAGTTGTACGGTTCGCAGCTTTCAACTTCAAATCAAACTTAATTATCAGTAAAAAACTGCTATAAATCTCCGAGGACTAATTTCTTCTGCCGAAAGCCGGTGTGCTGAACGTAGTTACTTATACGGGCAGCTTTTAGAATTTTCTTGCCTTGTTCTTCTACTGACAGCTATTAGCTGATGGCTTTTTGCTTGTCGCTGCTTTTCGGCTCCCAGATGCGCGATTCGATCTCGCCGAGCAGCGGGCGGAGGGTTTGCGGGTCGAGCGCAGAGATTGCGACGGTCCCGAATCTGGACTCGATATTTTCGGTTGTATATTTATCTATCCTGTCCGCCTTGTTGAATACTAGTACTCTTGGTTTTGCCTCGAGATGAAGGTCTTTCAGGATTTTTTCCACCGCCTCGATATGCTGCTCAAAGCGCGCGTTCGAGATGTCCACGAGGTGTATCAGCAGGTCTGCGTCGCCCAGTTCCTCAAGGGTCGATCTGAAGGCAGCCATAAGGTCTTTAGGAAGGTCGCGAATAAAGCCTACGGTGTCCGTTACGATGACCTCACGCTCTCTCGGAAAGCGCAGCCGCCTGCTCGCGGTGTCGAGGGTCGCGAACATCTTGTCTTCCACCGCTGTTCCGCTTTTTGTAAGGGTGTTCAGTAGGGTGGATTTCCCCGCATTGGTATACCCGACAATCGAGACTATCGGCAGGGCAGCTGCTGCGCGTTTCTGTTTGCGCTGTTTGCGGGCCTCGCTCAATATCTTCAGTTCCTTTTCGAGATGCGATATCCGGTCGCGAATACGCCTTCTGTCGACTTCGAGTTTGGTCTCACCCGGGCCTCTTCCGCCGATTCCGCCCATAAGTCTCGACATGGCAGTGCCTTTACCCATCAGCCTCGGCAGCATGTATTTCAGCTGGGCAAGCTCAACCTGGACTTTTCCGTCCCTGCTATGAGCCCTGCGCGCAAATATGTCGAGTATAAGCTGTGACCGGTCGATAACCTTCAGTTCAGTTGCCTCGGCGACAGACCTTATCTGGGAGGGAGAGAGGTTCTGGTCGAATATCAGCAGGGTTGCGCCCCTGTCCATGCTGTCCATCACGATCTCTTTCAGCTTGCCTTCACCCATAAGATGTCTCGGGTTGATCTCTTTCAGCCTCTGGATCATTGTGTCCAGAACGACAACATTGGCGGATTCGGCGAGTTCTTTTAGTTCATCGATGGATTCCTCCATCTCATAACGAGGCTTTATATCAGCGCTGATCAGTATGGCGCGTTCTCTGTCGTCGTCGCGTCTGATGGTCCTGCTGCGGTCCATCTCGGCTTCGAGGTTTTCTATGAATTCCGCAAAGTTAAGCTCGTGTCTGTAAAAATCCGAAGAGGTGAGAGAATATTTTCCCGCCGAGCCATGCGGCATCAGGTGAGCTGTATGCAATTTGTCCGGCAGCCCGTCACGTATGGTCAAAGCCGCTATCATATCGAATCTGAGCAGCGAGAGGTCGGTAATATCTTCCTTGTTAAGTGGTTCGTTATTCAGATGTGTGTGGATAAAGCGCAATCCCCTGAGCGCCCTTTTGCCGAGAGGGTATGATTCGAGTTCAGGGATAAAAACGCTGTGGGCGTCACCCACTATTACATGCGTTATCGTCCCGCTCCTGTTGATGATGACCCCGAGCTGCTTGCCTGTTTCGGTTGAGAGCTCCGCGAGATAGCGCGCGAGTTCCTGTGAAATGAGCATGTCGGAGCGGACCCTGCGGCGGTATGTCTTTTCCAGCAGATTTATAATGTTCTTTTTGAGCCCCGTGGTATGTCCGTATAAAGTAGCTATGGCAATATCTCCTGGTTCAGTTTATCACATATTGCGCCGGGCGTGACAGCGCTTGCGGGATTGCGCCTTGCCATATTTGAAGTCAAAGAGGTCATACGGGTTATACTATATCCTGAATTCCCGGCAAGCAGATTGCGGGATTGGCAATGTCATGTTATAACTAATATTGATAATAGTTTCAACGCGGGAGGTTCTTATGTCAAAGGTATATTTTGCTTCAGCAAGAGTGGCCAAATGGAAATATTCAGACAGCATGCCGGGCAAGCTTGAGGGACTGCTGCAGAAGATGGATCTTTCCCGCTATTTTGAACCCAAAGAATGGGTTGCGGTAAAGACGCACTTCGGCTCCGAAGGCGCCCATCGCATCATCAGGCCGGTTTTCCTGAGAAAGGTGGTTGAAGCGCTGAGATCAGTAGGCGCAAAGCCCTTTGTTACCGACACGGTGAGAATCAAGGGGCTTGATTATCTGGAAGTGGCCAATTACAACGGCATCAACCATCTGTCAGTGGACGCGCCTGTGATACTGGCCGACGGGCTTTATGGACATGACAATGTCATGGTAAAGGCGGGGGACATCCTGGGCGAGATAGCCATAGCGTCAGTTATCCATGATGTGCCCGCAATGGTTGTATGCTCGCACATCAAGGGCCACATTCAGTCCGGTTACGCCGGAGCCATAAAGAATCTTGCCATGGGCGCGGTCAGCGGGGCCCACCGTCACTGCGGATGGAAATGCGGCAGGGGCGCGATGCATTCCATTGGTGAGGGTATGCTGGAATGGAACGCCGACCAATGCACACACTGCAACCAGTGCAAGGAGATATGCCCGCTGGGAAGCATTGATTTCGGCCCTGAAGGACTCATCTTCAACAGCGACACCTGCTGGAGGTGCGGCAGGTGCGCCAGAGTTTGCCAGCAGGGCGCTCTTAATCTGGCCGGCGACGATATCAAGTTCATGAAATCACTTTCCGAGGCTGCAAAGACTGTTTTGAGCACATTCAAATCCGCCAAGGTCATTTACGTCAACATGCTTACCGAGATACAACCGGAATGCGATTGCATGCCTGCGGCCGAAACCCCTGTCATGCAGGACCTGGGCATAATGGTGTCCGATGACATAGTCGCGATAGAGCAGGCATCAATAGACATGCTGTTAAAGGCGGCGCCATTGCCTGGTTCGATGGCTTCGGATATGGGGATAAAGGACGGGGAAGATATACTGGAAAAGATGCACCACAGGCCTTACGTGTTGCAGATCGATGAGGCGGTGAGGCTCGGCCTCGGCAGCAGGGAGTACGAGATAATCAGGACAGATTAGCCCAAAATGGTCATTAGGAAATAATATTATCTTGAAACAATATGATAGCATTCATAGGTAGCCATCTCTTATCTCGCCGAAACTGCGCAGGTTACCACATATACGTGATCGACAGGTAACCGTATGATACTGCTTTCTCAAATCGAACACGGTATCCCTGCGCCGAGACTTCGATATGTCTCCCCATAAATGCTATTTCAGTTTCTAATGACAATTCCAGGATTAATTTTCAGACTGAGGAGCTTATGAATCACACTTGGACGGACAGGCCGGATGAGATGGTTCTGAGCGACACACTGAAGTATCAGTGAGCAGTGAACTGTTCAATGAAGGATTTCTTTTTGGCGGCAGGCAGACCGAAACCGGATGCAGAAACAACGTCGCATTCAGAACAATGAAGACGGCCTGTCCGTCCAAGTGAATATCAGGGGAAAGCTCCTGTTATTGTTTCATCCCCAGCAGCAGAGCTATTGAGCGGGCGAGGCCTGACAGGGACTCATCGCGGGCGCCCATGATGATGTAGTTGTCCCACTTGTCGAGGTTCTTTATTATCTTATTCCTGTCGTCAACGGTCTCTGCCGACTTGCCGTTTTTCCTGATACCTGCGGCCAGGTCGCGGCTCGATATGTCCTGCTTTGTTGTGCCTCCTGCATAAAATATCGGCAGCAGTATAAGGTGATCCGACTGCCTCAATCCCTGTGAGAAAGCGGCTATATACTCATCTTTCATCATGCGGGTAGGGCCGAAGCCGTGGGGCTGAAATATGTAACAGATTTTTTCCTTCAGGCGGCGCGCAGCCTGCATCATCGCTGTAATCTTGTGAGGATTGTGGGCGTAATCGTCGATGACGAGATGATCAATATCTTCCATGTGAATATCGAAACGTCTCTCAATCCCGCTGAAATCAGGCAGCGCCTTTGCGATATCATTCAGGCAGACATCCATTGCCGATAATATAGCAATGCAGGCAAGCGCATTATAAAGGTTGTGCTCTCCCGGAAGGGACAGTTTGAAGCGGACCCCGGAAAGGGAAAAATCCGTATAAAGCGGATGCAATACGACATCCTGCGGCCTGAATTGCGCGTCCGAAGACAGCGAAAAGGTAATTACTTCCCTGGATTTCAGCGCGGACAATTCCTTGAGATTTGCGTCGTCAGCGTTAATAATCATCAGGCNGGCGGTATTTGCAATCAGTTTATCGAACATCAGGGCGGTTTCGGAGACAGGGTGGTGATCGAGTTCCAGATTGAGAATGATCGTATGCTGAGGCATATAGTCGACGATGGATCCGTCGGATTCACATGCCTCGATTACGAGCAGATCGGATTCTCCTGTTATGGCATTTCCGGGATTGGAATCCGTCCTGAACTGCTTCACCCTCCCTCCGCCGATAAAATTGGGGTTCAGCCCGAGGCGGCTCATAAGCCATGCCAGCATACCGGATGTCGTGGATTTGCCGCTTGTGCCGGCGACAGCGACTGTTTTGTATCCGGAAACGACCTGCACAAGAAATTCAGGTCTTGTTTTTACCGGAAGCCCCAAAGCGACTGCTTTAACATATTCAGGAACATCATGTTCTACAGCAGCGCTGAAGACCACAAGATCGAGCGTCTCTGAAATACCACTGCCGTCCTGGGGAAATATCTTCACTCCCTTTTTCCGGAGCGCTGCGAGGGCCGGATGATAAGGATTCTTCTCGAATGCCCGGTCTGAACCAGACACCTTATGCTTTTTGTCCGCCATGAAATAGGCGAGGGCGGAAACTCCGCTTCCGCCTATGCCCGAAAAAAATATATTAAGCGTGTCGTTTTTCATGTCAGCTAATTTTATCAGAGAGCGAGAATAGATGCCAGTGGGCTTCTGTTTCTTTTTGAAATTACTTTTTTAATCGGCAACAGAACGCTGCCGTCAGGCGCTTGAAGCGCTTTCGTCAGCGCTTCCGGACGGCTTGGGGCTATTGTTTTCCGGGAAGGATTTTAAAATCTTTTATCTTGTCTTTGGCATTGTCTGCCTGATCTTTGATGTTGTCGGCCTGATTGGCAAATGCGTTAAGAGTCTTGCTCAGAATGCTCTGCATGTTATCTTCCGCATTGCGTATCGGGGCTCCTCCGTCGGATATCACCGAAAACAGCACGAAGATGGACCAGAACAGGATGAGATATTTTAGCATTAACATATTTAACCTCCTTATACTATCTTTCAATTTAATTGTAAGCTGTTTCAGGTTTTGCTAATGTGATAAGCATCACAAAGAATGAAAAAACATATCTGAAGAGATATTCTGGATAACTAAATATTGAGGAAATAGCTGATTAATCAGCGAGTTAATGGCTACTCAGGGATAACGGCATATTGCTTATAAATCGTTTATTACAAGTCCAAGGTTTTTGATCATCTGCCGGTCATCTTCAAATGACCTTCCGTGCAGCACAAGATAATCGCCTGTCATCAGGGCGTCGGCGCCTGCCCTGAATATCATGGGGTGCAAATCTCCCAGGGTCTCCACCCTGCCGCCGCATAATCTTATCTCGTTGCAGGGGAGGATGAACCTCATAATGCCGATTATCTTAAGCGCCTCATAAGGCTGCAGCCGGGGGAGATGATCAAGCCTTGTGCCCTTTATGGGATTCAGCAGGTTTACCGGTGTCGAGACCGCATTCAGCTCTCTCAGGGTGAACGCAAGGTCTATCCTGTCCTGCCAGGTCTCTCCCAGGCCGAAGATACCTCCGGAGCAGGTCGACAGCCCTACGGATCTGGCTGTCTCAAGGGTACGGATCTTGTCTGTTATATTATGCGAAGAGCAGATAAACGGAAAAAATCTCTCCGAGGTTTCGAGATTATTATGGAGCCTTTCGAGCCCGTGGTCCTTCAGATAGCTGAGTTCGTCTTTTTCGAGCAGACCGAGTGAAGCGCATGTTCCCAGACCCAGTTTTTTGATCTCGCCGAGGGTCTCCGCAATTTCGGTCAGTTCTCCCTTGTCCGGTTTTCTGCCGCTGGTGACGATGGCGAACCTGTTCACACCACCCTGTTTTGCCTTACTTGCCTGTTCCAGGATTGCCTTTTTGCCGATAAAGGGAAAGACCCTGATCGAGGCGCTATTTTTCGAGGATTGGGCGCAGTATCGGCAGTCTTCAGGGCAGGCGCCCGATTTTGCGTTCACGAGCGCGCACAAATCGACCTTGTTGCCCCTGAATGCCCTTTTGATTTTCTCTGCCGCTGATAAAAGTTCGTTGAGATTTTCCGGGCCGATTTCTGCAAGCAGCAGTGCCTCAGCCTTTGTCAGTGTTTCCCCTGCGATAACTTTTTTTGATAATAGTGTAGGAATAAGCATTTCAGGTATTTTAACTCTCGGGACCGTTATCTGTCTCGTTTAATATCTTACTTCAAAGTTGGGGAGCCCTTCGGGAGTTGTTGTCCAGTTAATATCCATGGATGATACAATAGAGGCGGGCGGGCCTTCATGCAGTATTTTTATGGCTGCCTCTATCGTAGGCCGGTCGCCTTCAAACACGGCCTCTACTGAACGGTCCGGCAGGTTTCTTACCCACCCGCAGAGGCCGAAGACCCCTGCTGTTCTCACGACAAAAACGCGGTATCCAACTCCCTGCACACGTCCTCTTATATACAGGTGCGATCTGACTTTCATAACGCTGAATTTTATCAGCGCACATGAATAAAAGTAAACAGAAACGTATGGCCAGGGAGCCACTGTCTCTCGGCGCGATAAATTAATCTTTTTTACATACCAGCTTGAACTTCCAGAACAGGAAATCAATGAAGTGGGGGCATTTGCCCTGCCGCTATTTTTTTGCTCTGAGAATCTCCCTGATCTTGCCTGCAAGAGCCTGCATGGAATAAGGCTTTCCGATGAAATTGATACTCTTGTCTATCACACCATTACGGACGATTATGTTATTAGTATATCCGGAGCAAAACAGGATTTTTATTTCAGGATGCAGATTCGTCATTTGTTCAGACAATTCCCTGCCGTTCATTCCGGGCATTACCACATCGGTCATTAAAAGATCGATTTTCCCATTGTGCTTTTCCGCCCGCATTAAAGCTTCTTCGCCGCCGCAGGCTGTTATTATGCTGTACCCCAAGTCTTCCAGCATCATCATGGTAGCGTCACGCACTTCCGTACTGTCCTCGACAAGCAGTATAGTCTCATCGCCTTTCAAGCGGGCGACGGAGCGTCTCTCCTTGATCAACCTTTCCGGTTGCTCTTCCACCAGCGGCAGGTATATCCTGAATGTGGCTCCCTTGCTTTCTTCAGAATCACACTCGATTACTCCGCCTGCCTGCCGGACTATGCCTAGAATCGTAGACAACCCCAGACCCGTGCCCTGCCCCTGTTTTTTCGTAGTGAAGAACGGCTCAAATATGCATTCCTTATTTTCGGCGCTGATCCCATGCCCTGTGTCGCTCACCTCCAGCATGACGTATCTGCCGGGTTTAAGCTGCGGATGTATGGCTCCGCAGCCTTCATCAAGAGTAATATTTGCTGTTTCTATCGTCAGCTTCCCGCCGTGGGGCATGGCGTCGCGGGCATTTACAGCCAGGTTTATCAAGACCTGATCAAATTGTCCGGCGTCTATCCTGACGGAACCCAGATCATCGACAAGCTTGAAGCCGATTTTTATATCCTCGCCGATAAGGCGCTCCAGCATATGTTTTACATTGCGGACCAGGTCGTTCAAATTCAGGACTCTCGGCGCAATGATCTGCTTTTGCGAAAAAGCCAGTAGCTGGCGGGTCAATGAAGCGGCGCTGTCAGAAGCCTTCATTATTTTGTTGAGATGTTGGACAAGCGGGTTATCCGGGGCGATATCCGCCAGAGCCAGTTCAACATTGCCGTCTATAACGGTAAGGAGATTGTTGAAGTCATGAGCGACCCCGCCTGCCAGCTTCCCGATAGCCTCCATCTTCATCGCCTGCCGCAATTGCTCCTGAAGCTTGTTTCTTTCCGAGATGTCCCTCAAATTGATTACGATACCACGGACTACCGGGTGATGCAGGAGGTTGACCCCTATCGCTTCAAGTGTGACCCATTTGCCGTTTTTATGCAATCCGCGATATTCAAAGGTGCGTATGGAGTCTTCCTGTTGCACACATTCGGCAAATGACTTTTTGAAATATTCCGTATCTTCAGGGTGGACAAGATCAAACCGAAATCCGGACCCCGTGAACTCCTCGGGGCTGTAACCCAAAACCCTCTCAATGGGACCGCTCACGAATTTCACGATGCCTTTTTCATCCGAGAGGACTATGGCGTCGTTTGATTGCTGGACCAGATGCCTGAACCGTTCGTGACTCTCCTCCAGCTCTTTTAAGGCCTGCTTGTGTTCGGTAACATCCCAGTGTACACCCAGTATTTTCAACGGCGCGCCGTTTCTATCCCTTTTGATCTTCCCCCGTCCGGCGAGGTAATGGACACTACCATCCGGCCAGATCGCGCGATATTCGGCTATATGAGAAATATTGTTCGATTCAGCATAGAAGTAAAGTATTGACCTTAGCGTGTCCCTGTCACCCGGATGCACTACGCTGTAAAATTCATGTATAGTTCCTTTGAAGGTTGACTGGTCTATGCCAAGTATCCGAAAAGACTGTTCGTCAAGATCAATTCTGTTGTTGACGATATCCCACTGCCAGACCCCCATTTCTGCGGTTTTCAGCGCCAGATCGAGCCGGTCACGGCTTTCTTTTAACTCTTGCCTTTCTTGCGCGCGGCCGGTTATGTCGTAATGGATTCCCTGGTATTTGACAATATCGCCCTTTTCATTCATGATGGCAGTGGCTGAAGTTAACGCTGTAATCCTTTTGCCGTCTTTCATTTTCAGTTTGACCTTATAGTTTTTTACATAGCCTTTTTCCTCAAGCTTTTTTAAAAAACGCTTTCTGTCTTCGAGAGAGACATAAATATCTGTTCCAATATCCAGGCCCAGCATTTCTTCCTCCGACTCATACCCGAAGAATTCCACACTTGCCGGATTAATGTGAAGACAGCGTCCTTCAGGCGTGCTGATGAAAAGAGCTTCATTACAATTTTCAAAGAACAGTTGGTTTTCTTTCTGCGATATCATGTTCTATCGACTCCTGTTTTATGTGTTCGGCGCCATGCCGCGAAGAAAGACATGGGAAAATATTGAGATCATATAGAAAGGGCTTATTGAGTTGATGAAATGGGAGAGTCAGACTTGTATTAGCATGTCCTCCGGAATTGAATTGGCAGTATACTAACTTTCATTATATGTTATTTCGGGATATTGTCAAGGCTTTTCCAATGAGAATTGTTGTGATTTACAATATTTTACAGTGGGGCATAGCCGGTGGACGCTGACTTGTGCCGGGTTTTCTCAATGACAAATTCGGGTTAATTTTTGCGCATATGGGTAACCCGTGCATTTTGGGCTCTTTTTATTGTAAAATGACTCCATAAACCATTATCCTTTTTGGAGGCATTATGACCGACGAGCAGATTGCAGAAACGTTAAAGAGGGAGAATGAGGAATACCAAAGGCTCTCTCAGGAGCATAAGCAGCTTGATGAATGGCTCGATGAACTCAGCAAGAAGCGCTATCTCACCCCGGAAGAGGATTTAGAAAAAAAGAAAAAACAGAAAGAGAAGCTGTACAGGAAAGACCGTATGGCTGAACTTATCAGAAATTATAAAAAGAACGGCGCGAATTAGGAAATCAATAACAGGATTTTTGTCCCAGGCAGCAGCCGATTATCATAAGAAAGGGTTTTTATGCCGATGAGAAGAAGCGATACCATTAAATGCGGAATAGAACGCATACCTCACAGGGCTTTGCTTTATGCAACCGGTATGCCCAAGAGCGCGCTGGACAAGCCGTTCATAGGCGTTGCAACCAGTTTTACCGATCTCATACCCGGCCATATAGGGATGCGCGATCTTGAAAGATTCATTGAAAATGGCGTCCATGCCGGAGGAGGCTATCCGTTTTTCTTCGGGATTCCGGGTGTCTGCGACGGTATCGCGATGGGGCACAAGGGGATGCATTATTCCCTCGCTTCGCGCGAGTTGATCGCCGATATGGTCGAGTCGGTCGCAGAGGCGCATCAGCTTGACGGGCTCGTGCTTCTGACCAATTGCGACAAGATCACCCCAGGCATGCTCATGGCCGCCGCAAGGTTAAATATACCCAGTATAGTTGTCACCGCCGGCCCGATGCTCGCAGGCCGCTACAGGGGGCGTCGTCTTAATCTTACCAGCGACACCTTTGAGGCGGTCGGAAAATTAAGGGCGGGGTCGATTACAAAAGAGGAGGCCCGGGACCTCGAAATGTGCGCATGTCCCGGGGCCGGGTCCTGTCAGGGAATGTATACGGCCAATACTATGGCGTGTGTGACCGAGGCTCTGGGTATGAGTCTGCCGGGTTGCGCAACAGCCCCTGCGGTAATGGCTTCAAAGCGGAGGATCGCGTTTGAGAGCGGAGAGAGGATCGTAGAGCTTGTCAAACAGGAGATTAACCCGAGGAAGATAATGACAAAAAAGTCATTCGAAAACGCCATTATGGTGGACATGGCTCTTGGAGGTTCAACAAATACGGCGCTCCATATACCTGCCATAGCTCATGAGGCTGCGGTGTCCCTTCCTCTCAGCATATTTGACGATATCAGTAAAAAAACTCCGCACATAACCAGTATGATCCCGGGCGGAAAATATTACATGGAAGACCTCGACGCGGCCGGCGGCATACCGGCGGTGCTTAAGAGGCTGAGCCCCATGCTGAAGGACAGCATGACGGTCTCGGGCGTGAGCATACGCAAGATTGCGGCTAAGGCCGTGATCTCGGATGAAGAGGTTATCGTGCCTCTTGACAAGGCATACCATAAGGAAGGCGGCATCGCTGTGCTGAAAGGCAATCTTGCCCCCGACGGCGCGGTTGTGAAGCAGACGGCCGTTTCCAAAAATATGATGAAGTTCGAAGGGATCGCGAGGGTCTTTGATTCAGAAGAAGCGGCCATGAAGGCGATACTTGACGGCAAAATAAAGGCGGGCGATGTTGTTGTCGTCAGATATGAAGGGCCGAAGGGAGGCCCGGGCATGAGGGAGATGTTGTCTCCTACCGCTGCCATAGCCGGTATGGGGTTGAGCGAATCGGTCGCGCTTATCACTGACGGCCGTTTTTCGGGCGGCACCCGAGGGCCGTGTATAGGTCATGTTTCTCCGGAGGCGATGGAGGGAGGGCCTGTGGCTATTGTCAGGGATGGGGATAAAATCAGCATCGATATCCCGAATAGAAAGGTCGATCTGCTTATATCTGAGCAGGAGATCGGGGAGAGGCTGAAGGCCTGGAAAAAACCGCTGTCCAAGATCAGGACCGGTTATCTTTCAAGATATGCAAAACTTGTGAGTTCGGCGGCAAGCGGCGCGATAATGCGTGATTAATCAATATGTTTAGTGTTACAATATATCTCTTTAGCGGGCGTAACTCAGTGGTAGAGTACTAGCTTCCCAAGCTGGGAGTCGCGGGTCCGAATCCCGTCGCCCGCTCCAAAAAAACAAGGCAATGAAATAGGCCATCTTTCGAGATGGCCTTCTTTTAACCCGGAATTGTCAATGGAAAGAAATATTTTTTATAAACAATAGGATGTCCGTCATGAGTATCCATCTCTCGTCCCGCCATGGTTCGACAGGCTCACCAGCCGGCGCATAATATGGCATTAACTGGTTTACCAGTCAACCGCGCGATATTATTGTCGTAAAGCGGATACGATATCTCTGCGCCGGGACTTCGATATGGCTACTCATGACGGTCTTTTCGGTTTCTAATGACAAATTTAGGTTTATCTTACTGATGTTATTTTGTAATGATTTTACACTTCACCTGCAAAATGGTTAAACTATTCAGGGACAGTTGCTGTCCTTCGGTATAGCGAATCAATATAAAAAGGTTTATTATATTTAAGAATGATTGAAAATAACGATAATCCGGCGGAGCAGGAAAAAAACAACGCAGTCGAAAGTGAAGGGGCAGCAGAGGCAACTTCAGAAACACGACCAAAATCCCGCAGACGCAGACCGAGGCGCAGGAAGTCCAGGCGCGATGCGATTCAGCAGCAGCCCATTGAAAATGCAGGGCCGGATACCGGGCCGGCCATAGTCGAGCCTGATGTTGAGGCAGGGGTGGATGCATCCGAAGAACCGGCTCCGTCAAGTTCTGCCATAGCTGCGCCTGACGGTGAGGCAGGGATTGCGGAAGAATCTGTGGTTGCATCCGAAGAGCCGGCGTCGTCCGGCTCGGGCAAGAGCCGCCGCCGTCGCAGGAGGTCCAAAAAAGGCAGAAAAACCGATGCGGGGGAGCTTGTGGCGGAGCAGGAGCCGCTTCCGGAGGAGCCAAGAGACCGCTCAATCAGGATACTCATAAACGCGCGTTATGCGGATGAAAAGAGGGTTGCCATTCTGGAGGGCGACATCCTTTCGGACTTTTATATACAAGTCTCGTCGCGCGAGTATCTGAAGGGCAATATTTATAAGGGAGTGATTTCCTCTGTCATGCCGGGGCTTCAGGCCGTCTTTGTCGATTTCGGGCCCAAGAGACATGGGTTCCTTCAGTTCCATGATGTTATGCCGGAAATGTATCAGTCCAATGAGGAAGAGGGTGGGCGCGCCAAACGGAATGTCCAGAATTCTCTTGTTAAAGGGCAGGAGATCCTCGTTCAGGTAACAAAGGATGGGCATGGCGTCAAAGGGGCTAGCCTGACCACATATATATCCATTCCCGGCAGGTATGTCGTTATGATGCCGGGCCAGAAAAAGGTCGGGATATCGCGCAAGATCGAGAATCGGGAGGACCGGGACCGCCTGAAAGAGACCTTCAATTCCCTGAACCTTCCGAAGGATATGGGGTTTATCCTCAGGACCGCGTGCAGCGATTCCATCGAGGAGGAACTCAGCCGCGACCTTAAATATCTGACAAAACTATGGGACAGGGTCAAGGCTGATGCGGCAAAGGCGAAGGCGCCTGCCCTGATATACAGGGAACAGGATATAGCAATGAGGACGGTCAGGGATTACCTGAATCCGGAGGTTGTGGAGATCCTTATCGATGATCCCAAAACCTGCGTGGCGACAAAGGCATTTCTGAAGAGGATTATGCCCTGGCGCAAGGTGAATGTTGTCCAGTACAAGGAGAAGGAGCCGCTGTTCTCTCTTCATAATGCCGAGGGGCAGATAGCGCGACTTTCACAGCGCATGGTTATGCTGCCGTCAAAGGGCTATCTGGTTTTCGATAAGGCAGAGGCTCTTACTGCTATCGATGTGAATTCCGGAAGAAGCCGCAAGGAAGAAAGTGTCGAGGCTACCGCCTTCACCACCAATCTGGAGGCGGCGCGTGAAATTGCGAGGCAGCTCAGGTTGCGCGATATAGGCGGACTTGTGGTCATCGACTTTATCGATATGGAGTCGGGAAAGAACCGCAAGCTTATAGAAGACGCCATGGCAAATGCCGTATGCCCGGACAGGGCCAGCGTGGAAATTGCCGGTTTGTCAAAATTCTGCATTCTCGAAATGACGAGAGAAAGATTGCGTCCTGCTTATGCCGAAGCCATCTCCAATAAATGCCCGCTTTGCGACGGCAGCGGCGCCGTAGGTTCCGACGAGTTTATTGCCATTAGCGCAATGCGTGAGCTTCACGCGACAGCGGCCGGGAGTAACGGGCCGGTTTTATCCATAACATGTCGCCTGCCGGTTGTAAGCGCAAACATACTGCTGAACACGAAGAGAAGTGAACTCCTGCGCCTCGAACAGGAGTATGATATTACCATATCGGTTATCGCCGACCCGGCTTTGCCTGTGGGCCGGTATCTGCTGGATACGGTAAAAAAATAAGCCGGGGGGAAGTAATCGCCCCCGGCTTATTTAAGATATCAATACTGTAAAATTATCTGTAAGCGCCTGCTCCAACTATCAGATCGTCACATTTTTCGATATATGCCATCTTATCTTCAACGGCCTTTGTGTTCGGATTGACCATCTTATAGTTCTGCCATCCGCCGCCCTTTGTTTTTGCTATTTCAACGCGCTCCTGCACATACAGTTTCCCGTCGGGATCTTTCTGGTTTATCAGGTCCTTGCCGATGTTGCCAACATTGGCTCCATGCGCAACACCTTTGCCGTTCATATCGTAAACAAATACATACAGATCCCTGTTTGTAAACATGCCGCCCTTGTTATTGATCTCGGCAAAAGCTTTTTCTTTGCCGTGTTTCTTGATGTAGGAAATGGCCTTTTTCACAAGGGCCTCTGCTTCATCCCCCGTCCCCTTGAAGAACGATATCATTTCTTTCAGTCCTACTGTGAGCTTAGCAAGCTCGTCGGCTGAAAGCTTGATATTATGCGAGGCCTGAGCGGATTTCTTGGTAATATCAGAGATATTTTCCATACTCTGCGTCACCTCTTCGGTGGCTGTCGACTGCTCCTCGGTCGCCGCTGCAATTCTCTGTACAATATCACCGGCTCCTGTAGAGGCCTCAACAATGGCGTCCATGGACAAACTGGCCTCTTTTGCAAGTCCCACTCCGCTTTCGACCTCGCTGCTTGCCTTTTTAATCGCCTTGACAGAGTCTTCGGAAGCGCCCTGTATGGAGTTGATCCTGCGCGCAATATCCTTTGTGGCCTGGCTTGTCCTTTCGGCAAGTTTTCTTACCTCATCCGCAACTACCGCAAAGCCCCTGCCCTGTTCGCCGGCGCGGGCGGCTTCAATGGCCGCGTTCAGCGCCAGCAGGTTGGTCTGATCGGCTATGTCGTTTATGACCGCAACAATCTCACCTATCTGTTTTGAACTCTTGCCGAGTTCCTCAATAGTGCTTGCCGCCTCCTGGGTCATGCCGGCGATTTGGCTCATATCATCCGCCGTAGTGTCCACGATTTTTCGTCCTTTAGTGGCTGTTTCAGATGCCTTGAGACTTGCCTCGGACGCGTAAGATGAATTTTTTGCGACATCCATAATAGTCTGGGAGACTTCGGTCATAGCGGTCACGACTTGCTCGATATGCAAAGTAAGTTCCTGGGAGCCTTTGTTAAGGTCATCCGATGAATCCGAAAGATTCTTGCTCCCCTCGGCCACATTGTCCGCAACGATCTTTACACTGGCTATGACCCCTCTGAGTTTTCTCACCATGATTTGCATGGATGCAAGAAGCTTTCCTATTTCGTCCGAGCTGTTTACCTCGACATGTTTGTTCAGATTGCCGTTCGCCAGTGAATCCGCGATCATTAGCGCGTGATTCAGAGGCCGCACGATTCCGCGAGTAAGATACGTGGCCATGAGAGCTGCCAAGACAAAAACAACGCCGGTCAGAATGAACATAAGAAGGCGAGAGTTTTTGTACATGTCCACCGAATCTTTATACAGGGCTTCAACAGACCCTGCTGTCGGCTTCTCGGCCTTGATATCCGCAGACTTTGCCTGGGCGGATGTCACTTTAGCTATGTTGTCCAGATTACCCTGAATTCTGCTCATGTTGAAGATGGCGATAAATGAAGTGGTAGTTGTGAGGATAAGCACTAAAGCAAAGCCGAGGAACAGTCGTGAACCGATCTTCATGTTTTTAAACATTTCCCCTCCCAAGGAACCGGTAGTCGAAAGCAGTACCTTATCGCACGAATAGATTATTTAACCATATTTTAATTCCCACCTATTGCAGATTATACCAGATATCCATATTTAATTCAATGAGAAAAAATCCGTCCGGATATGACAAACACTCGTGATGAGAGCATGAAATCATGCTGCCGCCGCGTCTGAATCAGCAGTTGTTATCCCGGACAGCGCATAATGAAAGGCCGCTGGAGAGGGTAACGTTGACCAGCCGACCCCTCCCTTGCCGCCGAACATTAGAACTTGATTATGTCCGATAAGCCGTCGACATAATCAAATGGAAAATCCGCTATAAATATCAAGCGTGTCATCGGTGAAAAGGTAATGTCTCCGCGAATGAAACAAGACTAATCAGCCCCGGTTTGCTTCCAGCAGTTTCATTGCCTCGGGACTGATTGTAACCCGGTCGGTCTGCGCCTGCATTTGCGATGCGGTTGCCTGCAGCATCCGGGCGATTTTCATCTCGCTCTCTGCAGCGCTTGTGAGGCCTTGCATGCCTAAAGAATGAATTGCAGAAACACTCATAAAACCATCACCTCTCTGATTTAATTATAGCATTAATGGCGTGTTTTATAACCGGGCGAATGTTAAAATATCATCAGGATTTCGATACTAAAAATCGGAAAGGATGATATGTCAAGAGACAAATCGGATATCGCAGCTCCGTCCCTTCCTGTTTTCAGGGGGCACCATCTCGTCTGTCTCCATTTCTATGATGGGACCGGTTTCGACCCGGAATATATAAGGCATCTCGAAGACACAGTAGGAACAGCTGCAAAGGGAAATGTGAAAATATGCGTGGGCGCAGACTGTATTTGCGCCCGGTGTCCGCATCTGAAAAACGGAGATTGCTCTTATTACGAAAACGCCGAGGCGGATATAAGGCTGATGGACGGCAAGGCCCTTGAACTGCTCAGCCTAAAACCGGATGAAGCGGTCTCATGGAAAGAGGTCGGGGCGAGGGTCGAAGGCATCTTCAGCACATGGCGAAGGATGTACTGCGGCGAGTGCGACTGGCGGACGGCCTGCGAAAAACATCCGGAGTTCTGCAGGCTGATGTCCTGTACATAGACAAAGCGAAGGACGCCCGGTTAAGATTTTGTACGGGCAAGGGGTTGCGGATGCGCAAAATGAATATATTGACAGTATGACCCTGAACACCTGATGGAGGTATGAAAATGCGCTGTTTTACAATCATCAGCCTGCTTGTTGTTGCAATCTTCCTGACCGGATGTATCCAAAGTAATACACTTATCCGTGTCAATCCAGACGGCAGTGGTGTTGTTGAAGAGACCGTCCTGTTTTCCGACATGCTTGTGTCGTCAATGCAGAATCTGTCAAAGAAGATGGCAGATGCCGATTCAAAAAACGTGGACAGTGGCAAGACAGAGGATGGGGATTTTATCCAAAAGCAGATGAAAGACGCCCAGGCAAAGATAACGAAATCAGGCCCAGATGTGAAGTTTGTGTCAATCACTCCTGTGAAGACAGAGACCATGAAAGGGTACAAGTCTGTATATTCTTTCAGGGACATTAATACTCTCAGGATCAATCAGAATCCTTCGGATAAAACCGGAAAGCCTGAAGCTCAAAGGGACAAATCATCTGAAAAGAAAGAGATGCTTCTTTTCACCTTTAATAAAGGCGCTGTTTCCACACTTACCGTGCAGATGCCCGGCAAGGATCAAACGTCGTCTAAGAAGGACAAACAGAAGACCGGGCAGAAGAAAACCCCTGAAGAAGAAGCGTCTGCCGCCGATATGATGAAGATATTTTTCAAGGATATGGCGGTAAAGATCGATGTCGAAATTGCCGGCGCGATAATAAGAACGAATGCAACCTATCGTGACAAAACAAGGCTTACGCTTCTGGACATACAGTTCGGAAAGATATTTGAAAACAAGGAATTGTTCGACAAACTAAATAAGACCCAGCCAAAGACTATTGAAGAGATGAAGGGCATTGTTAAGGACCTCAAGGGGTTGCAGATAGAGCTGAATAATCCGGTTGTGGTGGAATTCAGGTAATAGATAGTTGCAGGCGATATTGCCTGACCTGCCGGCATGACTTCACAGGTCAGCCATTATTATTGTGTTTTGATTCCGCTTCCGTTGGGAGGGCTTAAGTTTTCAGTCCAAGTAACTTATTGATCATAGAAAGCACATCATGAAAATTCAAAGGTTTTGTAATAAAGCCATCGGCCCCGGCTTCGGCGCATTCGTGCCCCGTCTCCTCAGTAGACAATCCGGAGAGCATTATTACCGGTATGCGCCGGTATGTTTCATCGTCCTTCAAGGTCCTGCAGACCTCATGTCCGTTGAGCTCCGGCATGATTACATCAAGAAGCGCAAGGTCTATTCCACCAGCCCTGACAATATCGAGCGCCTCTTTACCGTCGCATGCCTTAATCACCTCAAAGCCTGCGTGTAAAAGTATCGCCTCCAGCAGTTTCAGGTTTGCCGGGTTGTCGTCTGCGCATAATATTTTTACGGCCATTCTGATCTCTTCCTCCCGGGCCTCAACATAAAATAAAAGCTATGTTTATCTTAACGTTCGTGCCGGAGCCGGATCATCCAGGCTCCAGATACTGACGCCTCGCCGCATTCATAACTACGGTTTCAGCCGGTCAAGTTCTTTATAAGCTCGGGCAGCTCCCTTGTATCTATCGGTTTTGCCATATATGCGTCGGCCCCCGCAGCCATGATCGTGTCCTTGTCCCCCGGCATCGCAAATGAAGTGACAGCAATAATCTTGATATGCCTGGTTGCAGGATCGGCTTTTATCCTTTGTGTTGCCGCAATCCCGTTCAATTTCGGCATCTGTATGTCCATGATAATGATATCCGGCATCTCAGCTACAGCCTTCACGATCCCATCTTCGCCGTCGCAAGCCATGAGCACCTCATAGCCGTGGTATGTCAGTAACCTGCTAATAAGCGTGCGGTTATCTTCATTATCTTCTATAACAAGGACCTTAGGCGCCATTGTCGGCCCTCCTTTTCCCGGTCGACTCAAAATAAACCTTGTCGACAATGTCCAGAAACACATTGCTTGCCACTTCTCCCTTTTCGAGCGTCTCCCTGACCTGAGCTCCGAAGGTTTGTCGCTCCGACTGCGATATGTCCATGGCTGTAAGCGCTATGATTGGTATCTTCGATGCCGTTTCATGACCGCGAAGCTGTTCCAGAACTTCAAACCCATTCATACCGGGTAAAAGCATATCCAGTATGATGATATCAGGCGCTTTCTCGCAGGCCGTCTTCACCCCGGTCCGCCCGTCGGCCGCGGTTATGACACTATAGCCTCTGCTATTCAGGGCTTTGGAGATTATAGAGCCGGCCTTTCCGTCATCCTCAATCACAAGAGCCACCCCTCTGGTCCCTTTGTATTCGGACACATTCTCAGGGGGATATCCCGGCTCAATCCCGGGACAATGATCCAGGGGCAACAGAAAAGTGAACTTACTGCCCTTTCCGAATTCGCTTTCTACCCATATCCTGCCGCCATGCTTTTCGACAAGCTCCCGGGAAAGCGCAAGCCCGAGTCCCGTGCCTTCATATTTTTTTTCGTACGGAGATTCTATCTGACTGAACTCCTTGAAGAGTTTCGGAATGTCTTCCTGTTTAATGCCTATACCAGTGTCTGTGACGGCGATCTCGACAAAATCAGCCTTGATGGCCGACAATTCAGGGAACCTTTTCACAATTTCCCTGTTTCCGACACATACGGCTGAAAGCGTGACTGCGCCGCCCTCCAGCGTAAATTTCATGGCATTGCTCAGCAGATTATAGATTGTCTGCTTTACCTTGCGGAGGTCGGCCTCGATAAGCAGCTCATCCGATATATCCTCGACCAGGGTCAGGCAAATGGCATGCTTCATAGCCGACTCCCTGAACAGATTCAGCGAGTCGGCCAGCATATCCCTGAGATTGAAGCGGCTTATCACAAGCGCTGTCTTGCCGGCCTCTATCTTGGCGAGATCGAGGATATCCTCAATAAGGCTCAATAAATGCTTGCCGCTGCTTCTGATTATCCCGGCATACTCCAGCTGAGCCTGGTTCAGTGGACCGGGCATCTGGTCATGCAGTACCTCCGAGAAACCTATAATTGAATTGAGGGGTGTCCTTAATTCATGGCTCATATTTGCGAGAAAATCGGATTTGGCCCGTGACGCGTCTGCGAGAAGTCTGTTGGCCTCGACAAGTTCTGTCTGCTGGGTCTGCATCTCTTCGTTAACCACCTGCATCTCTTCATTCGTTACCCGAAGCTCTTCATTGGAGCAGGCTATGCCCTCAGACATCTCTCGCATTTTTCTGCTGTCCCTGATAGCATTGAGTCTGATGGCAATAGGCTGGGCTATGTGTTCGACGATCCTGGCGCAGAGTCTGCTTGAACCGCTTATCCTCGCGAGTTCAATAACCCCGAGGACCTCACCCTTCAGGACAAGAGGAACTGCCATAATCTCTTTTGGCGCTATCTTCCCTGCAGTTACGGTATCGACTGCAAAATAACTGTCCGGATATACATTATTAACTGTAAGCGCCCTTTGATTTTTTATGCATTCGTCCGCCAGTCCGTCGGCTAACTCAGGCAGAGGGACCAGGAAAGAGGCGCATGGGACGGGAGAGCCGTTATCGACCATGAACAGGGCGCCTGCATCCAGGCATCCGAGTCCATTCAGCTTGTTGAGAAGCGCGCTACACATTTCAGCCTCATCAGCCCAGTCCTTATTCAAAAGTATAAGCATTTCATTGATCGCCTTTTCGACGGCTTCATCCTCCCGGAGATCGTCCGAAAGCCGCTTGATCTCAATAAACTGCTGTGAGGCCCGATATGAAAAATACCCCCCCATGGCAACCATTAAGGCCGTAAAAATGAAGAGCATAAGCGCAACCCGGTTCAGCGGAGCCATTACTTCCCTGAATTCCTGCTTTACTACAACCACCCAGCCGGCCTTTGCGATCTGCTTGTAAGCATAAATGGTTTCCGAACCATTTGCCGGATCAATGAGCTTTCTCACCCCCTCTGCGCCATGCAACGCCATATTCACAACAGGATCATACGAATAGTTGATAAGCCCTTCCGGATGGAAACCGGAATGATAAATGAGGGTCGCGTTTTTATCAACAACATGAATAGAGCCCTTGCCCAGGCGAATAAGGTCGATCAGTTGCCCTATAAATTTCTCATTCGGCTGCATCCCAATGATTCCTATAACAGAGCCATGCGCATCTTTTATCGGAGCTGCGATAACAAATACATTTCTGACCGGTTTGGCAACCCTCGTATAGAAATCCGACACATAAGGCGTCCAGCCCCTTGAGACCCCTTTGTACCAATCCCTATCGGAAAGATCCCTGCCGAGAGTCGAAGATTCGGCCGGATACTCAGAGAGCAAAATCCCTTTTGTGGTGGTGATAAATGCCCGGTCTAAACGGTCATTTATCGAGACAAGATGGTTCAGATGCTCTCTCATGGCTTTTCTGTTATTGTCCCTGACCGCCTGGATCAGTAACGGTCTTGTAACAAACAGGCTGCCGGCGTTTATCATAAAATCCAGTCCGGTCTCTATACGTTTTTCAGCGATATTGGCCAGCGTCCCGTTTCCTTCTATTACCATGTCTTCAATAGCTCCGGACACTGCAAAATATATAAATATTGCAAGAGCTATAAGCGGGACTGCGGTTATGAGCGCCCCGGCGATGATGATCCTGCTCTTTTTTTGCATCAGCCAGTCCTTCATTCTGTTATGCCTCTCCTGGAGAATATCCTTGTTCCGGCTGCGACCTCATAAAATCCGGGGAAGGAGAGCAATTCCGCTTCGCCAAGGACAATATATCCTCCGGGTCTGAGTAAATTACACATCCACTGCAGCACATGCATGTGCATATCCCGGTTGAAATAGATAAGCACATTCCGGCAAAGGACAATATGGTAATCGGAAAAAACACCTTCCCTGGGAGGTTTGCAGGTTGTAACATCATGGACAGCGAATTTGACCATCGAACGAATTGAGTCGATAACCCGGTAACGCTCCCCTTCAGGCGTGAAATAGAGTTCGAGGTCTTTCTTCCCGACGTCGCACAATACATCCTTGTCATAGAGTCCGGCAGCCGCAGACTTAAGCGCCGTTTCATCGATGTCCGTTGCTATGATGACAGGCATCCTGTTATCGGAATTCCCTAAAATATTCCTGAGGATAATGGCCAGGGAATAAGCCTCTTCTCCACGCCCGCAACCCGCGAGCCATATGCGCAGCGTTTCATTTCTGAAGGTCTCAAGTGTTTTGGGAAGGACATTCCCCGCCAGAGCTTCGAAAACATGGGCGTCCCTGAAAAAACAACTCGTAGTAATGGTAAGGGTAGTTATAAGTCTGTCGAGTTCCCTCGGGGACTGCTTGATAAGTTCTAGATATCCAGCATAATCCTTCGAGCCCGTTGCGGAAAGCAGCACATTAAAGCGGCGCTCAATAGTGTCCCGGCGGTAGATACCGAAGTCTATCTTACGCTGCTCTTTTACAAACTGGAATATGTCTGTCAGCGCATCCGCCATAATTATGGCCTCACTCCAATGTTTGGCCACCCCATCCCAGATAAATTATATCAAGAATTTCAGTATATACTAATTTCATATACCGACTTGCCGGTATATTGCGCGCCTTGCTTTTTTAGGGTGACGAGGAAATGGGTCGTGAAAGAATTTGTCCGGCATAGATTGGTTATTTGTATTTAATGTTAAAATTATCAAGCATTGGCGGCAAAAAGGCGAACGATGCGTTGTTGGCCCTTGCAAGAGAGTTATATGGAAAATACAGGAAGGAATAGACTGCCGATAAAAGATAAATGCTGCGGTAATCGGGGTATATCAGGGGCATTGAAGTTTACATGGTTTCAGGAAGACGACTGGGAATTTTCTGCTGTGGGGGCAGAAAGTTAATATAATTTATTTCTCAACGTGAACCAGTTCTGTTATAACCTGCACAAGCCCTGAAACAACCCTTGTCATACGATCATAATCGAGCTTATCCGGCGTGTCTTCCGGCGTGTGATAATACGGATAGCGTAAAGGCGCGGTGTCGGTTACCATCACAGCCGGATAGCCCTCGTTCCAGAACGCCCAGTGATCCGACCAGTCCATCCCGGGCATCCATCCCGGCAGCGCCGCTCCTTCTGAAGGGAAGTCTGCCTTACTGCGAAAAGAATCAACGCAGCGACGCGCCAGTTTGTGCGATTTCAGATTCCCGATAAAGGCAATATAGTTGCCCGTATCAGGATAAAGATAACTCAGCATCGGAGGATAGGTCTGGCTTCCCGGCTTGTCCGAATAATACCCGATTGTTTCGAGCGCCAGCATCGCCACGATATTCTCTCCTCGCTCTTTTGCCTGCTTCGCGTAAACCCTGCTGCCCATTTTATCCGTCTGGAAATATGGGGACTCCTCATTTACGATGGCTACCAGGCGCAGTGTGCGTCCCGGATTGCGTTCCTTCAAAAGTCTTGCAAGCTCAAGCAGGGCCGCGACGCCCGAGGCGTTATCATTGGCCCCGGGGGTGTTGCTAGCCGTATCATAATGCGCGGCAACTACAATAATCTCCCCGGGATTTACGGCTCCCTTTACCTCAACGATAATATTTTCGAACTTCCGTCCTTCGATGTCGTATGTCTGAACCGATAGGGGCATCCCGGCTTCTTTGAAATAGCCTTTTATATACTGAACAGCAGATTGCAGCTCCTTATAATTCTCCGCGTTCCGTTCCCCAATAACGGTTGCCAGCATATGCACATGGCCTTTAAGATAGTCTCTTGTCTGCTCTTCCTCAGTTGAGAGCGGTGTCATTGGCCCCGTATATGACGAACCCGGCATATGCCAGTAATATGTCAGAACTCCGGCAGCGCAGAATATCAGAAAGAACGCCATAATAAACATGATCCGAATCAGGCGTAACCATTTGCTCGCTGCTTTTCCCATAAGAGGACTCCGTGTCAGTTATATTCCTGCAGATAGTATTCCGCCGCCGAACTCAACCCTGACAGCGCATCTTTATCACAAAGACAGTATATCAATAAATGATTCTGTTCGCGGGATAGTATGACAAGGCACACGGGGCAAGGCTGAAATCAGCAGGGCATCCGCAGCCGGCCGCCGCTTTGCACAGCGCCGTTTTATGCCGATAATGGAAAGAAGGGCAATGATGTAAAATGTAATTAATGAATGATCTTGAAAAATACATACTACAAGGTTCGCAACTATTTCAAATAGAGGCTCTGAAATCGTTAGATACTGACTTATTTGATTCACTATCACAGCCGGATACACTTTTAATGTCCGGAATTTGGAGGAGGACCTGTTGACCCTGCGATTGCTCAAATTAGCGCTAATAATCATTGTCTGCCTGTTTGCTCAGGGTTCGCCCTGCCAGGCTGCCGATGCAGTGTGCGCAAAAAACGACCATCTTTTCTACATTGAACGCAATGTAAACAAAAATCTGGTTTACTATGATGTCTGTCTCAAAAAGAATAATGACCTGGCTGATTTAAATCCTGTCTCGGCGCACTGGGAACTAGAGAATGGCAGAAATGTGCCGCTTGGCGTCATGGCCAGACTGTTTGCCTATGGGATATCAGATCAGGCCAGGCCGGCTAAAAACAGGATCGTATTCTCAATTGCCGCTATCAAACAGCTGAGGATTACGGTTAAGAAGACCGAGGGAAGGTATCAGGCCGTTGCGTCGGTAAATAACAGGGACATTATCATTGAGAGGGTATACGTATTCGCCGAGAAGCAAATTCTGGGATTTCCGAAAGTAATTTATGTCGATATTTATGGCAGGAGCCCCAGTGGGAACGCTCCGGCAAGGGAAAGGATTGCGCCGGCATAGAGCGCCCGTGGAGGGGCGAAATCCGAGAAATAAATCCTTTACGTTAAATAGAACCGTCCCCTTTATCCAAAGAGCATTATCACGTTACAATAATATAAATTGACATCGGTCATTCATTACTGCTATTTTTACTGTAAAATATATATAAGCTCTTTTTTTAGCGACAATAGTGGAGGGCGACAGCAGCTTTTAAGTGATATTAAAAAGACCGTCGGGCCGGAGGAATAACTCTGGCTGACCGGTCTTTTTTTGTTTGCTGTATTGTAAAACTGTCAGGACTTATGAACATAAAGTGTCAGGAGGGGAAATGAGGAAAAAGGGGTTGGTTTTATTTGTCACAATTGCGGTCTTGCTGATGTTTTGTATATCGGCTCATGCCTTCAAGGTCCCCGACACGGGGCAGGAGCTGTGTTACGGCGCCTTCCAGGCGTCGTCGTTTGCCGCGGAAGCTTGCGAGGGCACGGGGCAGGATGGGGCATACACAATAAATGCGCCGTCTTATACCCAAAATGGCGACGGCACGATTACAGACAACAATACCGGGCTTATGTGGCAGCAGCAGGACGACGGCAATACTTACACCTGGTATGAAGCGAGTGGGACTGCCAACGCAACCTATAACAAATCATCTCTCGATGTCTGCGGTTCACTGACCCTTGCAGGTTACAGCGACTGGAGATTGCCTGCGTTTAACGAACTGGTGAGCATCGTGGATTATTCGATTGCATTGCCCGGTCCTACGATCGATTCAACCATTTTTACGGATACGAAGCAGGCGCCCTATTGGGCGAGTGAGGTTTCGGCAGCCTATGCTGCGACTTATGCGTGGGCTCTGGACTTTTATTACGGCTGGGGCAAATATATGCTGAATGAAAAGAAGGCCGCAAGATATGTCAGGTGCGTGAGAGGTGTAACTCCTGAACAGAATCTCGTTGACAATAGCAACGGCACGGTGACGGACAAAAAGACAGGGCTTATGTGGCAGCAGCAGGAGCCGGGTTCTTTGTTATGGGGTAACGCGATTGCCTATTGCGAAGGGCTCAGCCTCGGCGGTTATTCGGACTGGCGGATGCCTACCGTTAAGGAGCTTGCGTTCCTGATGGATTATTCAAAGTTCAATCCTGCCATGGACAGGAATTTTTTCCCGAATGTGCCGACTACCGAGTGCTATAGTTATGGAGCGTCGACCAACTATGCAGCTAATCCGGCGAGTCACTGGCAGGTGGAAAGTTGCGCAGGAACTATTGAGACGCATGGTAAAGATAATACCAGTCCGACTTTTATCAAGTGTGTGCGCGGCGGAGAGTATGGCGGTACCTTTGATATTACTGCCCGGGCCGCAGGGACCGGGGCAGGCAATGTAACATCCAGTCCTACAGGGATTAGCTATAAGTATCCTGCAACCGCTTCTATGGCAGCCTCATTTAGTTCCGGCGCAACTGTAACGCTCACAGCTACGGCAGACACAGGATCTAACGCAACTTGGGGCGGCACATGTACAACAGCGGGCGGGACAGAGACAGGCAGCGGCACGGCTAATGCGACCTGCTCAATTATTGTAGCAAATGAGGCTTCAATGACAGCGACGTTTTCGCAGCTTTCTTCCAAGATAACTGCCAGAGCCAAGGGCGCGGGGGCAGGCTCTGTAGTGTCTGCGCCTGCCGGAATAAGCTACAAATATCCTGCCAGGAAGACCGCTTTTGGGAACTATAAAAACGCATCGACGGTAAAAATATCGGCAAAGGCGAAAGCGGGCTCCAAGGCTTCCTGGAACAACACATGTAAGAAAGCCGGAGGCACGGAAAAAGGCGACAACACAAGGACTGCAGTCTGCACACTTAAGGTGAAAAAGGCAGCGACGGTTACGGCGACTTTCAAAAAATAGCGGATATATTGAACAAAATTCAGGGGCTGCTCTTATGCATCGGAAGAACTGATGGGAGGAATGCCAGATGGACGGAAAGCGAAAATTGTTAAGGGTCTCACTGCCTGTCGTTGCCGCATTGTTCATGTTTTCGATGTTATGCGTCAATGAAATGGAGGCTGCACAGCAGCCTTTGGAGCAGCAAGGGATTACTGCGAATAACAAACTCCTCCAGTTCAGGGCAGGCAATCACATGCTTGGCTTCGGACCGAACAAGGTGTATCTTGCGACAATGGACCATGCCCTTTCGGTCGAGTTTCTCGGGACAAAGGGAGTGACGCCGAAGTCGGGCAAGGCTGAATCATCCACCAAGATGAACAAGGCGCTTCCGTTGGGTAAGGTGACTTATGACAATCTGTGGGCAGGGATAAGCCTGACGTATAAGGTAGCAAAAGGTGGTATAACCGAGAGCGTATATCATGTTGCTCCCAAAGCGGATGTGTCTGAGATAAGGCTGAAATATAACGCGCCTGTAGAATTACAGAAAGACGGGAAACTGAAGATCAAATTCAGCAAAGGATATATGACGGAAACGGCTCCGATAGCATGGCAGGAGATAAACGGCAAGAAGAACACAATAGATGTGGCGTTCAGGGTAGAGAAGGGCGAGGTGGGATTCAGGGTTGGGAAATATGACAAAACATTGCCCTTGATCATCGACCCTACTTACGCCTGGCATACCTTTTACGGGGCGATAGGTAATTATACAGATTATGCGTATAGCATAGCTGTAGACAACAGCCGCGGAGATATATATGTTCTGGGGAAGAGCGCAATAAGATGGACCGGCCCGAACGGGGAACCATACCTTAATACAAATGCTACCGGAGCTTTATTTATTTTAAAGCTGAACAGCAGCGGGACCTACCAGTGGCATACCTTTTACGGGTCTGGCGATTATGACTCTGGCGGTAAAATAGCCGTAGACAGCGGCGGCAATGTCTACATGAGTGGAACGAGTTATAACAGCTTTTCCGGCCCGGGCGGTCAGCCCCCTTTGAAAGCTCACGGTTATCCCAATTACAATGTCAACTTTATTTTAAAGTTGAACAGCAGCGGGGGCTATCAATGGCATACCTATTTCGAGCCTGGTTATGACAGCGCAATAGCCTTTGACAGTAATGACAATATATATGTGTCAGGATATAGTTCCGGACATTCTGATGATTTCCCTGTAGTTCCCCTGCATTATAGCGGAAATATCATAATCCTTAAACTCGATGGCAGCGGGACCTTCAAGTGGATTACTTTTTACGGGTATCCTGCCGATAACAGAGATGAACATGGCGGCATCGTCATAGACGGCAGCGACAATGTTTATGTGACAGGTACGAGTTATGGCAGCTGGAACGGACCTGACTCTTATGGTGTTGATAACCAGACGCCCCTGCATGCCTTCAACGGCAGCGCTTCTTTTGACATTTTTGCCCTGAAACTCGGCAGCGATGGGTCTTACAAATGGCATACCTTTTATGGATCGGATAGTTCTGATTACGCCCACGGCATAGCCCTGGACTCCGGCGGCAATGTATATATTACCGGATACAGCAATGCAACATGGAACGGCCCGGACACCAAAACACCGCTTAATGGACATAGCGGCGGCTCTTATGACCTTTTTGTTCTGAAGCTGGACAGCGAAGGCTCTCATAAGTGGCATACCTTTTACGGGGGGGNACTGGAGGACAATCCCAGCGCTATTGCTATTGACGGCAGCGACAATGTGTATGTCACAGGATACAGTTATGCAACTTGGAGTGGTCCTTTAGGTCAATCACCGTGGTATGCTTTCAGCGGTTCAAGCGGCAAATCCGATGCCGTCATTCTAAAGCTCAACAGCAGCGGGACCTACTATGGACATACGTTTTTGGGAAGTCCGGATTATGACTATGGGCAAGGCATTGCAGTAGACGGCAGCGGCAATGGATATATTACGGGATATGGAGCTGCAACCTGGAACGGTCCGGGAGGCGAAGCCCCGCTTAATCCCTTTAACGGCTCTCATGATATTTTTGTGTTGAAGATGTCGCTATATTCCGGTTTGACAGTCAACTCCAGCGGTACCGGGGTTGGAAATATAGAATCGACTCCTGCAGGTATCAGCTATAACTATCCTGCCACAACAACTGGAGCGGCCAATTATCTTGATGGATCTGGCATAGTCATTGCCGCAAAAGCGGATGCCGGATC
>JGI20214J51088_10000070_pt1 | contig 67112 bp, 55 predicted proteins | sample WetSurMetagenome_FD_51088 | JGI IMG/M metagenome (IMG submission 51088) | reverse complement strand
TCATAATGATGCAATTGTTAAAGAATATGATTTGGGAAGAACAGCTGTGTTAAACAAATTTGGCATAAAAGTGATCCGTTTCAATAATGATCAGATTCTGTTTGATATCAATTATGTAATAACTAAAATCCACCAGGTAATCACCGGATAAACCCCCCTTTAGGGGGGCTGGGGGGCAAAAAATGGAGAAATGCACAAGAGATTATTCAAGAAGGCAGATCATTCTTCTCAACTGTATTCAAACAAATTGAAGATGGCTTGAAATAATTATCTTTGCAGAACTTTTTGAAAAACTATGAAAAACCAGTTTTCCCGAAACAGAAAAATAGTACTTGCAATAACCGGGGCCAGTGGTTCAGTGTATGCTCTGAAACTCCTGGAGAAACTGCAGCAGCTTAAAAATCCGCCGGAAGAAATAGCTGTGATCTTTTCAGATACTGCTAAAGAGATTTGGATAGCTGAAATAGGAAAGAAATATACCCCGGTTTTTCCAGCGAATGAATATAGTAATAAAACATTTTATGCTCCGTTCGCATCGGGCTCTTCACTATATGATACTATGATTATATGCCCCGCATCGATGGGCACAGCAGGTAGAATAGCCAACGGAACTTCTGAAGACCTTATTGCCCGCACAGCCGATGTGATGCTGAAAGAAAAAAGGAGACTGATAATCGTTCCCAGGGAGGCTCCGTACAGCCTTATACATATTAATAACATGAAAACCCTTACCCTGGCAGGAGCAATAATTTGTCCGGCTTCACCATCTTTCTACAGCAATCCGGAAACAATTGATGATCTTGTGATGACTGTGATTAATCGCATAATCGATCTCGCCGGTTTTGACAGTATCAGTTTCAGATGGATGGAAAATGGTTGACAGGAGAGTCATACGATTTTTCAGGAAACACCATGTTCTGACAATAGCAACCACGGTTGAGAATGAGCCATGGTGTGCCAATTGTTTTTATGTTTACATGGAAGAGGAAAACGCTCTTGTATTTACTACAGGCACCGATACACGTCACGGTAACGAATTCACCAAAAATCCTCTCGTTGCCGGATCAGTTGTCCTTGAAACAATGGCAATCGGTAAGATACGTGGTATTCAGTTTCAGGGAATTGTTTCGGAACCCGAAGGTGAAATGATGTCAAAAGCAAAATGGGCATATCTCAAAAGGTTTCCTCCTGCTGTTCTTATGGATACACATCTTTGGATTGTAAAACTCACTTTTATCAAAATGACAGATAACAGATTGGGGTTTGGGAAAAAACTTATCTGGACAAAATAACTCTTTCTTCTTCTCTGTGGCCCTCTGTGTCTTCTCTGTGTCCCGATAGCTATCGGGCCTCTGTGTAACAAAAAAAGAAGAACTGTCACAGAGTTACACAGAGTAGTCACAACTTGTCCCGATCTTTCGGGAGAGTTGCACAGAGAAAATTCCTATTTTTGCATCTGTATTAAACTAAATAAGAGACCTATGTTTTCCGGAATAATCGAAGAAGCTGCTCAGGTAGTCAGACTTGAAAAAGAGAAGGATAACCTTCATATAACAATGAAATGTTCATTTGTCGGTGAACTTAAGATCGATCAGAGTATTTCACATAACGGGGTATGTCTCACTGTTGTCAGGAAAGATGATGAGACGTATACTGTAACTGCAATCAAGGAAACACTCGATAAAACAAATCTCGGATTGCTGAAACCAGGCGACAAAGTCAATCTTGAAAGAAGTACCAGGCTTGATGGCCGTCTTGACGGGCACATGGTGCAGGGACATGTTGATCAGACTGCAGTATGTATAAGTGTAAAGGAAGCAGGAGGAAGCTGGTATTATACCTTTGAATATGAGCCTGTTCAGGATGAATATATTACAGTGGAAAAGGGATCCGTATCTGTAAACGGAGTGAGCCTTACAGTAGTTAACTCAAAAATGAAATCCTTTGAGGTTGCAATAATTCCTTTTACATGGGAGGTTACTAATTTTCATCAGATCAAAAAAGGAACAGTTGTTAATCTGGAGTTCGATATTTTAGGGAAATATATTGCAAAGATACTCAAACAGCAATTAGGGAAATAAGGCACAGACCCTTATGAAGCAGACCCATGGTGAAAGATTTTAGATGCAAAGCAATCGGGAGAGTCACTGGTTTGAAATGAATATGATAAATTATTCAGAGATAAATGAAAGGATTTGTCTATATAATGACAAATGATAATAATTCAGTTCTTTATACCGGGGTTACCAGTAATTTAAAGGAACGGATAAGCCAGCATAAAACTAAAAAACACCCGAACAGTTTCTCCAGAAGATATAATATCAGAAAGCTGGTTTATTTTGAAAGTTTAGAGACAATTGGCGAAGCAATCAAAAGAGAGAAACAAATTAAGGCAGGGTCCAGGAATAGAAAGATTGATCTGATTAATTCCATGAACCCTGAATGGAATGACTTAAGTTTGTTTCAGGATGGGAGTTAAGGATTGCTTCGCTGCGCTCGCAATGACGGTGGATGTAAGGTTCATCGTGGATGGGAGGGATGGTTTGCTTCGCTGCGCTCGCAATGACGGTGGACGGAAGGTTGATTGTGGATGGTTGCTTCGTCGCTTCGCTCCTCGCAATGACGGTGGACGGAAGGTTCATCGTGGATGGGAGGGATGGTTTGCTTCGCTGCGCTCGCAATGACGGTGGACGGAAGGTTGATTGTGGATGGGAGTTAAGGATTGCTTCGCTGCGCTCGCAATGACCGTGGACGGAAGGTTCATCGTGGATGGGAGGGATGGTTTGCTTCGCTGCGCTCGCAATGACGGGGGCTGCAAGTCAGTCCTGTTTTGCGAGTTACATTGCAGATAATCAGATCCACGGTCATTGCGAGGATCCCGATGAAATCGGGAGACGAAGCAATCCTTCACTCCCCGACCGAAACAATCTAATGAGCCTTCATCCGCTTCCTATCCACTGCCATTCCCTCCTTTTTCCAGCCATTAATCCCGCCTTCAAGGGAATAGAGTTTATGGAAACCTTTGTCATAGAATTTTGCAGCAACCCGTTTGCTTCTGAAACCGGAAGTACAGTAAAGAAAAAGAGCAGACTCTTTATCAATTGTGTCAGCAGCAAAATCGAGATTCCCTGAAGATGGGATATTAACCGCATTTTGAATCCTTGATTTACGGAACTCAAAAAACTCCCTTACATCAATAAGAAGCGCTTTTTTTTCTTTAAGATATTCCTGTTGAAAATCTTTTGGGAGAAGCGATCTGAATTTTGATGAATCAGGAATCTGTCCTGTTAACGAAGTGCACAGGATGAGGATCAGTGTAATACTTACCACGAGATTTTTCATAATCTTATTTCTACTGAAAAAAAAGCCGCTCACATTTCTGAGCAGCCTCTCGATTATCCGGATAAATCTTTTTGTATTTTTTAGTTTACGCTCTTCGCTCTGTGCACTGTGCTCTGCGCCCTTCCCTATTTCTGTTTCATTTTAGCATCCATACAAAGTGTAGCATGGGGTACTGCTCTAAGTCTTTCCTTTGAAATAAGTTTTCCTGTCTCACGGCAGATACCGTAAGTCTTGTTCTCAATACGTATAAGAGCTGCCTGGAGATGCTGAATAAATTTCTCCTGACGCTGGGCCAGTCTGCCTGCTTCCTCTTTGGATAATGTTGTTGCACCTTCTTCCAGAACTTTGAAAGTAGGAGAGGTATCCATGGTATCGTTACTCTCTTCGTGAGTAATACTGGACTTCAGTATCTCATAATCTTTCTTGGCTTTATCCAGCTTCATTAGGATGATCTGTCTGAACTCCTGAAGCTCATCATCTGAATATCTAGTCTTTTCAGCCATAGTTTTAAATTTATTATCGGGCAAAGGTAGAGTTTTTTTATTAATTAAAAAATGATGGGAAATTATCGGATGAAGAAGAAGAGTCTCAAGGGTGGATGTAAGGTTCATCTTGGATGGGAGTTACGGTTTGCTTCGCTGCGCTCGCAATGGCGGTGGACGTAAGGGCGATTGTAGTTGGGAGAAGCAATCCATCACTACCATATGGATAGAAACTAATGAAACAGTATTAACAATACCGCACCGCCTTTAATTACTCCTCGCTTTCCGGAATAAAATATTCCATCCCGATTTCCAGAAATACCGGAAATCGGTGAAGAAAGGATGTTTGTCAAACGCATCAAGGTATTTCAATTCTGACGCCTGTATCCCTTCAAGATTGTCAGGCATATCGGCATAAAAAGGAGGGATCAGTCCGGGTTTATATTTTATTCTTCTTTCCTGTACTTCCTTTTCGTATAATTCAAAATATTGTTTGCTGAGGGGCCTTACACCTACGAATTTCATGTCGCCATTGAAGAAGTTGAAAAACATAGGAAGTTCATCAAGCCATATTTTTCTGCAGATTGCCCCCCATGAGGTTATCCTGAAATCATGTTTGAATTTGCCACCATCCTGAAGATCGTGTAACTCATAAACATAATCCTGGATATATTCTGAATAGGGATGCATAGTCCGAAGCTTATATACCTTTATTATATTGCCATCCTTCCCGATCCGTGGCAGTGCAATCAATGGACCATAGAAGGTTTCACTTTTTGGAAGAGGTTCTCCGATCTTCCTTGCTTCTATGCAGAGCTGGTTTCCGATGAATGATTCCTGCTTTATCCTGAAGCCTGCCCTCGACAATCTCCCCAGGACTTCAGCCCTTGAGAGGACTGTGTTCTCCCCGCGGGTAAGAAAGAAGTATAACCCGCGGGTATACCTGAGTTTTGGTAAGATCCGTTTTACTATGAAATCAAAAAAATAGTATATGTAGTTAAGCAGCGGCGGATATTTCTTTAACAATCGTCTCTTCCTCTGGTCTTTTGTCTCAACACTGCAGAAAAAATAGCCTTTCAGGTCGAGTTTACTGTTAACTGCATCTATGAATTCATCAATCTTTTTAATATCATTTATTTTGTGAAGGTTGATGATATAATCGTATTTATCATGTATCAGGCTGGTAATATTAAAAATCGTCGTGGTCGATAATACGGCAGTCCGGTCAGTAAGCTTCGACCCGGTCATATTCAGGATTGCCTGAGTGACCGCAGTTCCTACCTCTCTTTGAATTGCACTCACAATACCCGGATGTACTTCAGCCTGTTCTTCGGAGTAATCTCCATTTCCGTTAACTCCTTTTACAAGATCATATTCACTTGGCTTTTTATATGTCTTATACTTCTCATACTCCTCATAGTCCTGTATGACAGCTTTCTTAAATGCTATATATATAAAACCGAATAGAAGTTCAAGGAATGTAGCCAGCAGAGAAGTACCCAGTACAATAGTTCTTGAATAATAGTAATCTCTGAAACTATACATTATCAGGGCAGTAATAGAGACAGCGATGATATTGCTGCTTAACACCCTGGTGAAAAGTGTGGTAAAATTAACGATCTTCCCGCGGTGCATCTTCCCGTTAAGAAGCGACACAACTATCCAGATTAATGCCAGTCCGAGGAAGTAGGGTAAATGCGATGGCAGGTAAAGTCTGAGGCTGGCAGGTTTGGTCCATACCATTGCAAGAAAAGATATTGTCAGTATTACAATATCAGCTAACAGAGTGATTGTCCTGTATTTACGTTTTACCATCAGATTATGCCTCAGCTTCCGCTATTCTGATGTGAAGTAAATAAAAATTTGGCCATATTGTTCCGTGAAGATGGAATATTCCGCCTTTCTATCCCTAGAACCCGAAACTCACTCCAATATTTACACTCCTCTTTTTTCCGTAAAAATAGTCAGGAGACCACCTGGGATCACCGCTGATATCGCCTGAAGTAAATGAGAACCATGTATAAAGGTCATTCACAATCTGGTACGAAGCCTTTAGTCCGAAAGAAGTATTATGCCATTCCACGGAAGCAAGTGGCGGATTTCCGACACGGTTTGTACCCATCTCAGTATAATCCGGACCACGTATTGCATCGATGAAGAAGAGATTGATATTAAATGTCCTCATCGGACGGTAATCAAATGCCACATACCACTCGCGTGAGTTGTCCTTCATGTAATGTCCCAGGTTATAGCCAGCTGTCTCAAAGGTGAGTGTAGGAACATAATGCTGAAATGCCAGAGGATAAGTATAGGTGAACTCAGTTGTGAATGAAAGGTTTGAGACCGGGAAATTGCTGAGGCGGAATCCTGCTTTATAACTGAAGAAGTTCCATTCATCTTTGTTTGTGAATCTGCTCACCGACAGTTCATCAATAAACATTGTGGCAAACAGATGAAGATTCTTTATCTGGCGGGAGCTGATATCAAAAAACATCTGGGAATTCATGTTGTCAATTCCGGAGGTAAGTGCGTGGTCGACTGACTTATAAAAAAAGAGTGGGATAATATAAGCAGGTTGAATATTATCATCGGTGTACACAATGCTGTTTCCGGCTGACAACTTAAGGTTTTTTACCGGGGTGAATGTAAACATATTGGCTGCAATGAACTTCTTATGATATACCTCGCGGTAGTCGTTCCCATAACTGTTGGTAACCCAGTAAGAATTCAGGCTGTCAACAACCATGGAATTCAGCCATCCATGGAAGTAGTTAAAGTCAAACCACTTAACCGGAGAGATATGCAGTTTCAGCTGTACAAATGTCGGATTATTCCCTCCGAAAATATTTGCGCCATTATAGTTGTTTCCCCATTGCAGTTTCTCTTTAACAAGACCGGCATTGCCCCATTTCCATGAATAAGTGATACCTCCCTGCATATCGCTCCAGTCGGTGCTCCCTTTAATATGTCCATCAACTCTTTGGGTAAGGTATTCAGGTTTTCCGAGAAGCGGTTTCTCGTGGTTATCGCGCAGTGATGCATAAAACCCCCACTTCTGAATATATCCCCTTGCCTCTGCTCCGTTCCTCAAGTATGTTGCTCTGCCTGAGGAGTTAGTAAAAACCTCTCCTCCCAGAATGGGATTTATTGTAAGGGAAAACAGACTATCACTTCGATAAAAAAGGTCTTTTCGTCGTTTCCACTCTTTTCCTGTATTCAGTTCCTTACCGAAATCCATGAGGTAGAAGTCCAGCTCTTTCTGCTGCCGCCGGTTAAGCTGTTCCTTTTTTTCTTCAGCTTCTTTAAGCCGTTTGGATATGTATAATCTTGAATATGGTTTTATTGCGGAATTAATCTCGATGATATGATTGCCGGCCAGTTCATCAAGGAATTCATATATCTCTTTATTATTTACCGACTGAGGGATCTCCTGACTGTAAATTTTTACATTCAGTATTTGAATGATGATTAAAAGAGAGAATATGAGGAGTTGTTTTTTCAAAACAGGGATACATTATATTATAGGGCAAATATATAACTAATTGGTTGTTTTGCCTCCAACCCATTACTCCCATGTGACATCAGCTTAAAAAAACATTTTTAAAATAAATAAATATTCCATATCTTGCGTTACATAAAATATGTTACATAAAATATGGAATATGCAACAAAATCCATTTATCATAAGCGGTTATGTATCTCCGGAATATTTCTGCGACAGGGAAGAAGAAACAGCCAGGATGCTCAGTGCTATAAAAAATGGCAGGCATCTGACACTTTTCTCCCCGAGGAGAATGGGTAAAACAGGTCTTATCAGGCACCTGTTTTATCATGCGCAGAAAAAGAAGGAATTCACTCCCATTTACCTCGATATAATGGCTACAACATCTCTCCGCGAATTTTGCGAGATTTTCGGGAAGGCTGTATTGACGGCACTGGGTAAGAATGAAGCGTTAATGAAGAAAATCCTGAAACGCTTATCTGCCTTAAGGCTTAAGCTTACAATAGATCATCTTACCGGGGAACCGGCTCTCTCACTGGATGTGAATAATGCCCGGGAAGCAGAGAAATCTCTGGATACAATCTTCCGGTATCTTGCTGATCAGCCCTACAGGATTGCAATTGCTATAGATGAGTTTCAGCAGATAACAAATTACCCTGAAAAGAACCTCGAAGCAATACTCCGGACACATCTTCAGACTGTCAATAATGTAAGTGTTATCTTTTCAGGAAGCCGGAAACATATACTCACGGAAATTTTCTCTTCCCCCGACAGACCATTCTATAACATTACAGAGATAATGGAAATCAGCACTATAGAACAGGATGTTTACAAGCCATTCATAAGGGATAAGTTCAGAAAGGGATCAGTTTCAATTTCCGGTCCGGCTCTCGACAGGATAATTGAAATTACCTCGCTTCATACATTTTATGTCCAGTATTTCTGCAACAGGCTATATAGTGAATGCCGTAATATTGACGCTGAAAATGTTGATCAAACCTTAATCACCATTCTGAGGGAAAATGAACCTGTATACGCCAATTATCTTAATCTTCTCACCAGTACGCAGTACCGTGTGCTGAAGGCAATCGCTCTTAATGACGGGATAGATAATCCGACATCAAAAGAGTTTATTTCAAAATATGATCTGGGAGCTGCAAGCACTGTGAGTCAGGCAATAAAAAGTCTGTCCGACAAAGAATTTGTTTTCTTTTCAAAAAACAGGCACCGGCTCAATGACGTGTTTCTGGCACAGTGGATAATATATAAGACGGTGTAAGGGAGATAGGGAATAATGGCGTAAAGGCGCAATGGCATAACGGCATAAAGGCAAAATGGCGTAAGAGCTCGATACAGTAATCCCTGTACGATTGCCAAAAGTCAGTCAGACAGGTGGGAGGGAGCGATAAGACTATAATAAATTACAACAAGAAATAAGTATATACCAGAGTATTTAACTTCTGGCTTTAATGATTTTTGATAACATAACTGATATAATTCTACATTCATTTACCAGATCTTCCATCGTTTCGGATTCAATATAGTCTATTTCCCTGGAGATTATGAGGAGAGTTTGTAATTCAGCAGCAGATCCTTTAGCGATATAAAAATGAAGTATTGATTGCTTATCTGTTCCAAGTTCATCACCTTCAGCTATATTTGCCGGTACACTTATAGCGGAGCGTTGGATCTGATCCCTTAATCCAAAATCTTTAGAAAATGGTTGTGTTTTTACCAATCTATAAATTTTAACAGCAAGTTCTTTGGCTTTTTGCCAAACCAGTAGTTCTCTAAAATTTCCCATGAAGCAGCGTTTTTAAACTTAACATTTTAATATTCATTATACAATTCCACCTGTATAATGCTAATATCAAAGTTAATAAACATATTCCAAAATCACCGTGCCTAAACACCTTTATGCCTTTATGCCCTTATGCCCTTACGCCCTTGCGCCTTTAAGCCTTTAAGCGCTTTACCCATCATTCTTCGAAATTACACCCCCCCTCGAAAGATGAACAAATAAAAAAATTATCTTTGGGATCAACATCAGAATACAAGAATGGCAGAACAAGGAAACATACCTGCAGGCGAATTAAAAACTATTAAGAACGGTACCTCTGAAGGGAAATGGTATGCAGTTTATACCCGGCCCCGGGCGGAGAAGCTTGTATATCAAAGGCTTGTTGAGGAAGGGATAGAGACATTCCTCCCTCTTCAAAAAACATACAGGATATGGAGCGACCGTAAAAAACTTGTTGAAAAGCCTCTGCTCTCTTCATATATTTTTGTCAGGACAAACAGCAAAAACTTCCCGGTTGTATACAAGACCAATGGCGTTGTTAAATTCATCTCTTTTGAAGGACAACCGGTTTCAATCCCCCAGAATCAGATTGATAACCTCCGGCTGCTGATAAACAGTGATGCTGAAATTGAGGTCTCATCGGAGAATTTCGCCAGGGGTGATAATGTTGAGGTGATAAGCGGCTCACTTGTCGGACTCACAGGAGAACTTATTAAAACCGGGGGTAAAAAAAGGGTTATTGTGAGGATTGATCGTCTTGATCAGAATCTTCTGTTAACTATACCGGTTACTTTCTTAAGGAAAGTCTGAGGGATTGCTTCTCCCGCTGCGCGGGATCGCAATGACGGTGGATGGAAGGTTCATCGTGGATGGGAGTTAAGGTTTGCTTCGCTGCGCTCGCAATGACGGTGGATGGAAGGTTCCTAGTGGATGGGAGGGATGGTTTGCTTCGCTGCGCTCGCAATGACGGTGGACGGAAGGTTCATCGTGGATGGGAGGGATGGTTTGCTTCTCCCGCTGGGCGGGATCGCAATGACGGTGGATGTAAGTCAGTCCTGTTTTGCGAGTTACACCGCAGATAATCAGATCCAAGGTCATTGCTAGGAGTCACGCCCTGGCGGGACGACGAAGCAATCCCTCACTCCCATATTAAAAGATCCTGATGTAGCAACCTACTCCGGTTTGCGGACATACTCAAATATATTCACTCCAACAGAAATTTCATGGTTATTAAACACTCCCAACGCTACATTTGTTGCAAAATTAAAATTGTAACTGATTTTTAATCCCTTCCCTACATTTGCACCAATACCGCATCCCAGCACACCGGGATCGCGGAATACAAGACTACCCCAGACCTTTTTCAAGTACATTACCTGTGAGGCCAGCTCAAACTGGCTCTTTATATATTTTCCTCCCCTGACAATAACGAGGGGGGAAATATCCCAGTTTTCACCTATATTGAACAGGTATGTGGAATGAAACTGAAAATTGGCCAGCGGGTTATACCTGAGATCAACTTCCTTATAACTGGCATCGCCAAAGCTGATATTTGATAACATTAACCCTGCTTCAAATGCCTTCCATGACCATACAGCAGATACATCGCTCATGAATTTCAGTTTCGATTTTACATCGAGGTTTATTAAGGATGGATCTATATTGTAGTTTGGATCATTATAAAAATCAAGCAGGTTCAGCCTGTTTTTGTAAAACCCTGCCGACAAACCAAACATTATATGGTTATCTTCATTGATCTTCAGATTATATGAATATGATCCCATAACATACAACTGACTGAATATCCCAGCTTTATCATAAATAATTTTACCTCCTAACCCGGCATTCGACATAATGGCATCGTTGTATGATATCCTCAGTGTTTTCGGACCACCGTCTATTCCCGACCAGTCACTCCTGTAACCCAGAAACAGGAATTTAGTATTGAAGTTTCCCGCATATGAAGGAGAAAGTGAATACTTGTCTGTAAAGTACGTTTCCGACAATGGGAACTGCTGTGCAAAAACTGCAGTGCCTGTCAGAATTCCGGTTATAATGATGATTAGTTTCTTCATCTTGCTTCTTTTTTGTTCGGTTAGTTCCTTCTCACCAGTTTGTGTTATTTTCTATCGTGTTTTGCCCCCTAACCCCTCCCGCTAAGCGGGAGGGGGCAGGGGGGCAGTTGGGCTACCTCACAATATTCACCGTCCCCTTCTTATTCCCTGCATTTTCCGTTTTAATAACAAAATAATATGCCCCTTCAGGAAGAGCCGACCCATTGGAGGTTCCATCCCAGAGGTTATTATAATTTTCGTTGGCATAAACAAGCTTACCCCAGCGGTTAAAGATCCTGACATCGCATTTACCCCAGGTGGCCAGATCGGGCAGTTCCCATAAATCGTTAAAGCCATCATTGTTGGGAGTAAACAGATACATAATATCCTTATGTGTGGAATAGATCTCAACCGTTACAAGTACCTCTGCAGCATTATAATTCTGATTACCGGTATTATAAGCACGTATCTGTACATCGCCTTTTGATACTCCGGTAAGCTGATTTCCCGTCACAGTTGCTTTCTGAGGATCCATACTCTCAAAAAGAACTGTAAGTCCTGAGGTGGATGTAGCGACCAGGGTGTATGAATCCTTAACAAGCAGTTTTACAGGTGCCCCTGAAAACGTTATTGTCTGTGCGATCTTTGCCACTGTTAATGTCTGCAGTACAGCAGGAGCAGGGCCATAATTTCCGTCTCCTGCCTGAGAAGCTGTAATTATTGCACTTCCTGCTCCGGTTATGTGGATCATGTTGCCAACAATTGTTGCAACCGAAAGATTATCACTTGAATATGAGACAGGAAGGCCTGAGCTTGCAGTTGCTCCCGGACTAAAATCAGCATCCCCGTAAGATTTGGCAGGTAATGCATTAAAAGTTATTGTCTGATCTGTTTTTGTAACAGATAATGTCTTGATATATTTTGCCGGTGCATATGTAGCGTTTCCAGCCTGCCGTGCGGTTATATCTGATGTTCCAACCGAATGAAAGGTAAGCACATTACCACTCGCTGTTGCGACAGCCAGGTTTGAACTGGAATAGGTCAATGCAAGTCCGCTGCTTGCAGAAGCTGTGAGAATAACTGACGCCTCGCTCAGTTTTTTTGAAAGAGATTGTGAAAAATTAATTGTCTGTGCAGTTAAGCTGACCGGCTGATCTGTAAATGAAAGCAGTGACCCCCCGTTTGTGCCGGTAACATCCCCCTGTGCATACGATACCAGTATGGTTTCTGTTCCTGAAAGAGGAGCGGCAAGAGTAAGCAGGATTGTATATGGATCACCGGTTTTCAAACCGGAAGAACTGATTGAAACCGGAGTGCCGTTAACCTTGACTGTAAACTGATTTTGCTTGCCGGAAGGATCAGCCATTGTTATGTCAAACTGCATCTCAACATTCGCATTTTTTGCAACGTACAGCAAAATGGGAACCCCCGGTAAGCTGACATTTATTGTTATGGTTCCGGCAGGAGAATCTCCACCTGCATCGTTTATTTTGAAATTAAAATTTCCTGCACTGTTTCCGGCACTCCCGGTAGCAGCATAAATAACATTTCCTGAGGGGTCGGTTACAGTTGCCGGCACAGAGGATATAAGGCTGCCTCTCGCTCCGGCATTATACTGGTAAAGCTGACCCTGTACCGGCAAGGAGGTAATAATAATGGTTTTTGGACTGGCATCCCCTCCGGAGTACTGCAGTCTGATAGTTTTATCCTGGAGTTGTTCGGTCCATATGGTCTGAGGAACAGGAGTGAGGGGAGGTGCTGAACTTGTTGTAAACTTTTGAATTTCGCACCATGAAGTTCCGGTAGCGTTTGATGAAAATACTCCCCAGTAATAGGTGGCATTGAGTGTAAGACCTGTAATATCATAAGTTAAATTCGCTCCGGCCGTATAGCTTGTTGCTCCGCTCAGATCGGAATTATTTGAAATGTACAATTTGTATGAGGCTGCATTTGAGGCGGCTGCCCACGCGAAAGTATGACTGCTTCCTATCACTGCATTTCCCGGCGGACTGACAAGTTTCGTGATCCCGGGCTCAGGCAGGGTGAGGTTTGTTGTCAGAAAGATACCATCATATACTGAGTTTGCATTAACCGTATAGTTTGAGCCCGAAGGGGTAAATGAGATAGCCTGTTCAGGGGCAATTGCAGTTGCATTATGATAAGCATATTCGACCCCTGAGGTTCCGTCTGCATTTTCAAGTCCAATCGTTGCTGTTGATCCGTGGGCTTTTGTTGAGTTCGCGTCAACGATCAGCCTGTATTGCACCTGTATGAGGTTTGTTGTTTCATGAAGTATTGCCTGGAAAGTGCCCATAAAAACAGGAAAGGGATAAAATCCCATGTTAGAAAACTGGACAATTAATTTTCTGTTTCCAACCGAACCGATAGTTGTATACAGGATTTTACCTGAAGGGTCAACAACAAGATCGTCCCAGAAAGGAGCAATATAATTATTCGGCAATGCGCCTGAAGGAATATGTGCAGAAGTTCCGTTTATTGATCCTGTTCCAAACGTTATCATTCCGTTTGAACTGATATAGAACTGGCTGTATACATTTCCATAGAAGGTGAAACTGAATCCTATATTGAACGGGCCATATGATTCCTGATCAGCATAACCTGCTTTTGCAATATTCCCAAGATAGGTTGTTTCGGGAGGTTGGGCGGATACTCTGAAACTGATCAAAAAAAGCGCGATTAATAAAATATACCGTGTATTCATTCTGTCTGATTTAATGTTGTTAATCATTTACCTGGGGCCAGAAAGATAACTAGCTGGTATCAATTTATTCCTGAATTTCAAAGAATAGATCTATATAACAGACCTTGTCTATTATTAAATAGTTGCATTATATTGAACCTTCAACAGATCTTTTATCAAAACACTATAAAGTTACGCAATAATATTCAGATGTTGCTTAATAGGTGGGAATATGTTGTCTTATAGTCTTGCGGTCTTGCGGTCCTGCAGTCTGTTATTTACTTTTTTGCAGATATTTCATGAAGCTGCTGTTTCCATTTATAAGTTTTTGGACTCTGGTTCTTCTGTCAATTGCTGTTTCTGGCGAGACATGTTTTTGATCTTCAGCAATATAATACATGCTTTTCACTTCCCCAGCTGATCCTTTAGAGATATTAAGAAACTGCCTGAATTCAGAATCACTATTGCGGCAAAAGCCTTCAGAAATGTTATTCATTACAGACAGTCCAGCTCTTGAAATCTGGTCTTTAAAAGAAAAATCGCGGCAATTTCTAAAGTCAGAATAAATCAGGTTAACAAGCTCCCTGGACATTTTCCAAACCTCAAGTTCTTCGAAATTTTTAATTGTTCCCATTTTAGCACGATTTAAATTATTATGTACTAAAGTTACGAAACTTTCGGATTGCATGACCGCAAGACCGCACGACCGCAAGACTGCATGACAATTTAACATAAACGAAAAAGAGCACACTCCTGTGCTCTATGTTACTAAATCATGTTCCTAAGAAAATGGCTTATCCCCGAACGGACTCTGAAACGGGGTATCTGTACCTTTCTTCCCGCCACCTCTTGGATCGGGGTTCGGAGGAGTATCGGTCATCATAACCAGAGAGATAGAATTATCTAATGGAATTCTTTGTATCTCCGGTTTTATATATTGTTTCTTATTAACCACGATCTGAGTTACTGCTTCTAATTTTTAAAGTTAAGAAAATTAGACAACTGGCACAAAAATACTTATTTAATAATAAATAACAAATTAATCTAAACGACTCAAAGGCCAAACAGCTTAATGGCTCAAAGGCTTAACGGCTTAATGGCTTAATGGCATAATGGCTCAACGGCAAGCCCGTTTCCAAATCCATAGACCTTACCCCTCATGCCTCTCGCTTTCTTCCCCTGCGCCCTGAGCCCTGTGCTCTGTGCCATTTTATCATCCCTCACTCCTCACTCCTCATACCTTACGCCCTTCTGCCTTTCCGCCTTTCCGCCCTTACGCCTATCTTACAACCACCTTCCCCACATACCTCTTCACCCCTGACCGTATCTCAACAACATACATCCCTTTCAGACCGGCAGCCGGGACCTGTATAAGCGAGTTCCTGGTGAACTCAGCATCCTTAAGATCACTGACAGTCTTACCGGTCAGATCCAGCACTTTTACCGAACCCGATTTCCCGTCCCATTCATCGGCAACAGTCTGGATGTTGATAAGCCCGTCGGATGGGTAAATATTAAATGTGTTTCTGGTATCGGTCGGGTTTTCAGTTCCGGTTGTAATTGTACCTATTTTCAGGATAAATCTTCCGGCAATTGTTCCGGCAGCAGCTGAAAAGGTAAGCAATGGTGTTGTTTTCAGATCCGCAGTAAAACCTGTTGTGTTATCTGTAAGTGTAACCGAATAGTTCTCGAGTCCCTGCACCTGGGATGCGTTTATTGTGTGTATTGTGTCCTTTGTCAGGTTGACAACAAGAGGAATTTCCACAAGAGTCTCAGGGAATGGGATGCCGTTAATTGCATACTTTGTACCTGATGTGGTAGAATAAATTGAAACAATATCTGCTGAAAGGAACATCTTAATAGCATCGAAATCATAATCAAGACCTGATTTTGCAGTAGCATCGAATCGTACCACTGTTTCATCGGATAATTTACCCTCGGCAAAAGTAAGACGGACAAGTGGTATCACAATGCCGCCTTTATATCTTGGGTGAATAGTACCCTGCACCCTGGCTGCCGCAGGAAGATTAATTGTATTACCCGTAGCGTATGTCTTTGTAAAGAATCCTTGCATCGGGGGTATAATACCGGTTACGTCTCCAGGAATTCCAACACCGTTAGTATAAGTACATTGTACATTATCCCTGGTAAAATATAATGATTTGCTGGTTGACATTGGATAAGATGGATCATTAATAATAACATTCCAGTCCAGTCCGGAAGAGAATGGGTTTCCGAGAAGGTTAAACCCGTGAAGAACAGCATCTCCGGCAAAACCAAGTGCCATAGGAGCATCGGTGGTATTAAGCTGGCCTGAGAATGAGAATGTATTATTTACGTCATCGAAATAATTGTATCCCTTCCCTGGCGTGAGACTTGAAAATGTAGGGCCGCCCATTCCCCCTGAGCCATAGAGATAACCGTCATAGGCAACCCATCCTTGTCTCAGTGAAAAAACCGGAAGGTTTTCAATCCACTGTGCTAAATTATTTGTGGCACCGGGGGCAAATACACTTACCGGCAGTGAAGTTACCGGGGTTGAAATATAATGCCATTTATACGTCCCCTGACCACCTCCCCCCTGTAAGAAGAGTTGGATCTCAGCATCATTTCCGGAATATGTACTGACAATCAATGAGCTGGTTCCCGGCACATCTGATTCAAGTCTCAGGGTTCCTAAATTTGAGAGAGAACCCATTGTAGCCTGGGCTCCGGGCCTGAGGATCATTATTTTGCCTGCTCCAATAGTGAAATCAGGTGCAGGTGTTCCGACCGGATAATTAGGTGTTCCACCGGAAATAAAAGGAATTATCACATCTCCTGATCCGGAAGCAGGATCAATACTGGCTTCCCAGTTTGATGGATTAGTCCAGGATGTATTTATTAGACCTGTCCAATTGCTGTATTGTACCTCATAAGCTCCAATATCAATCAAGCCAACTCTGTACTTACCAAGAAAGTCTGTGGAAGGGGCACCAGTTGAGGTTCCTACCTCACGGCAAGGTGAAATATACCTTATAGACCAGTCAGTACCATCAGTTGCAGTAAAATTGGGGCCATCTAAAGCTGTATTAGAAGAGTTTAATGTAATACAATTTGATGAACCCGATGGCACAACTGACTGGATAGCGCAATTTATAACTGTGCTTCCTGGAGTACCAGTTAAATAAACCTGATTACTTGAACCCCAAAAAATAGAATTAATTATCCTCGCATTCGAAGAAGAATATAACATTATACCTTGGCCATCAGTTCTTGAGGAGGTATTATTTGCAAAAGTGCAATTTATAACTTTTATTGAAGTACTGCTTTGTGCTGCCAATCCTCCTCCAGTATATATAGCTAAAGAATATCCCTGACAACTATTACTGTAAAATACACAATTTTGTACAGTTGAGCCGGATCTGTCCCATAAGTAAACCCCCCCCCCTGATTCTTTAGCAAAATTATCATAGAAATAACAATTACTTATTGAAGGGCTTCTGTCTGAATAAACAAATATACCACCTCCCCATTGAGATTTATTATGTTGAAACGTAGAATGAGAGATGGTTAAATTATCGAAATTTACAAATAAACCACCCCCAGCACCCTGTGGATTATTATTTGCAAAAGATAGAACATCACTGTACTCAAATATACAATAATCAAAAGATGACGATCCGGCCGCACCCATCGACTGAAAAGCAATATGTCCTCTACTTTCTCCAGTCTCCCCATAGTTCCCATCACCATCAAAATCTGCAGTAAAACGGATATTATTAGTTGAAGTTCCAATTGCTTCAATCTGTCCGGTACTTGTTATAATGAGATCTGCTGTTGTTGATAAAAAAACAATGATTGAACCAGAGCTAATAGTTAATTTTTCATTATCAACAGTAACATCTCCATTAATGTATTTAGTCCCGCTCCATGTAGTGTTACCGTTCAAAGTGCCACTCCATGGGTTTCCAAAAGAGCCATCTCCATTTGATTGAGCATTTATAAGGAATGGAGTAGAAATAAAGAAAATAACAAATAATAGCTTTCTCATACCACCTTTTTTTACATTTCTCATTTTAAGACCTGTTGCAGATCGAAATGGTTGCATCAGGTTTATTATGCAGTTAACTTACAAATATAATATTTATAAACGATAAGAATATATGAAATAATTGATTATTGACGAACTGTGTATTTAATGTGACAGAATGGGGGGGCTGGTGTATGTTGTGAGGTGTCCGGCATAAGATGTGCGGCATGAGGTATGAGGTGTGAGGAAATGGCTCAGAGCACAGAGCATGGGGCTCAGGGCAAAATTGAATGGGAGAAGTGGAGAGTGGGAGATGAGGTGATTATACTCATTGAAAACTCCCGTGTTTAGAAAGAATCAAAACCTTTTTTAACTCCGTGATAACCCGTGTTCTCCGTGGTAAAAATAAACCTTGTGACTTACAAGAGTCGGACTTCAACCCCTTCAACCCATTCAACCTTCCAGAATTGTTGAAAGAGTTGAAAAAGTTGAAAGGGTTTAAAGAGATGAACTTTCCTGTTTAACCTCTTCAACCCGTTCAACCCTTCAACCCCTACAACAATCTCCAAACCTACTTCTGAACAGAAATTATAGTAATAAAAACCACAACACATTTGTAAAAACCGAAATATCGAGTAAATTTGTTACTCATTAACCTGACCTGATGATCGGAACCCTAATAACATCACAAACCAGGATCAAGCTGCTGAAGAAATTTTTTCTGAACAGCAGTACCAGAGCTCATCTCAGGGGACTTGAATCTGAGTTTGGGGAGTCTTCAAATTCTATCAGGATTGAACTTAACCGTTTCGAAGAGGCCGGATTATTAAATTCTCTCCGTGACGGTAATAAAAAGGTTTACCAGGCTAACCTTAACCATCCCCTTTTCAGCGATATACACAGCATTGTGATGAAAGAGACCGGCATTGACCGTGTTATTGAAAAGGTAATTCATCGTATCGGGAATCTTATTTGTGTCTATCTCACAGGAGATTTTGCCCGTGGTAAAGACAGTCAGGTAATAGATTTAATTTTAATAGGAGATGAGATAGATCGTGAATATCTGGCAAGGAAAGTTATACAAGCGGAGGAGCTTGTTGGAAGAAAGGTTAGTTATATTTTGCTAGAACCTAATGAAGTTGAAAATTATTTATTAAAATTTAAATCCTCTGACTTGCTTCCATTATGGAGCAATGAAGAAAAATGATATTGCAATAAATCAATATGATCTCTTTTGTATATAAACATTTGAGGTATCATATTTAAATTCAGATATATAGAAGCTTGTTAGACCATGGCAATGTATGGGACTGACCAGACGAAAGTTTGGCAAAAATGAATCAGGAAGCAAATAAAAAAGAGAAGAAGGTAGCGATTCTACAGCCTAATTATATTCCATGGAAAGGGTATTTCGATTTAATAAATTCTGTGGATGAATTTATTATTTATGATGATGTTCAATATACCCGCAGGGATTGGCGAAATAGAAATCTAATAAAAACAAATAAAGAACTTAGATGGTTGACAATTCCTGTTGAAGTAAAAGGTAAGTACAAACAGACAATAAAGGAAACAAGAGTAGCGAATAATATTTGGGCAGAAAAGCACTGGAAAACAATTAAACAATATTACAGATCAGCTCCATATTTCAGAAAATATGAAAACCTGTTTGAATGTGCTTATATTCAGTGCAGTGAAATAGAATTCCTTTCTGAAATAAACAAGTTGTTTATAAATCTTATTAATTCAATTCTTGCAATAGAAACAGTTCTTTCAACTTCTTCAGATTATAAAGTTGAGGGCGATAAAAATGAAAAAATAATTTCTTTATGTAAACAGATTAGTGCGGATACTTACGTTACTGGTCCTTCTGCTCGAGATTATTTAGACCAGAAGCGGTTTGATGAAGAAGGCATTACTATCCAATGGGCAAATTATACCGGATACCCTGAATACAACCAGATATTTAGTCCTTTTGAGCATAATGTGAGTATTTTAGATCTTTTATTTAACGTAGGTGACAACGCTCCACTTTACATGAAAAGTTTTTAAATGAAAATCTCAGTTGTAGTACCGGTATTCAATGGAGGTGAAGCTATTAAATCAATTTATGGACAGATATTGAAATATGAACAATCACTTGGATATACATTTGAACTAATATTGATTTTTGATAAGGGAACTGAGAATTCCCGCATGGTTCTAAAACAATTACAGAAAACCGATTCTTCAAGAATTAAAGTCTTTTATTTGAAACAAAATTGTGGTCAGCATCTGGCAACATTATTTGGATTTTTCAAATCGACGGGAGATTTAATATTAACACTGGATGATGATTTACAGCATGATCCGAAAGATATGATTAAACTTCTTGACAAACAAAAGGAATGTAATTTTGATGTTGTTTATGGAAATTATCCTGAACCTAATCAGCCTTTGATAAGAATTGTTGCTTCACGAACGTTAATAAAACTATTTTCAGGATTCATTAAATCATTATACAAAGACTTTTCGTCTTTTAGATTAATAAAAAAAGAGATTGCGGTAATGGCAAATAGTAACAGGAAAAGCTCTTATGACTTTGTTGATGCAAATATCGGAGAACTGACAAAACACATTTCTAATGTAATTGTAGTAAACAATAAAAGTATTAATTTCAAGAGCAATTATTCCTGGACTAACCTTTTTAGACATTTCTTGATGATCCTAATTACATATTCAAAAATAATCAGGTTAATAATGGTCTCTTCTATCATAATGATACTAATGTCATTCATACTTGTAATAATTAGCCGATCAACTAACGCATGCTTTATAAATGAATTGATATTTAATATTATTTTCTTTATCAGTGGATTGCTTCTCTTATTGGGATGTGGTTTATTGATTCTTAAAGGTAAAGCAGAACAAAGATTTAAAAAAGTTGAATTAATAGAATACACATATTAATACCATGCTTAACGGAGAACATATAATATTAAGAGCATTTTCTGAAAGCGATATTCCTTTTATCAATTCCTGGCGGAATGACCTCAGGAACAAAATTCTTACTCAGGGATTCAGATTACCGGTTAATATGGATATGGATAAAAAGTGGATTTCAGAAAAAGTAATTACAAAGGATGACAGGAATGTCTATTTTATAGTTGCTGAGAAGCAAAATAATACTCCTATTGGGATTATTCAATTGAATAACATTGATTATATATCTGGTACAGCAATTTGGGGTTTTATACTTGGAAACATTCAGGAACGAGGTAAAGGTTATGAAGTTGAAGCCCCTAGACTTCTTTTGAAATATGCATTCAATGTTCTGAATCTAAGAATCTTAACAAGTTATACGCTGAGTATTAGGCCCGGTATTCAAAAATTGCATAAAAAAGTTGGGAAAGTGAGGGAGGAAGGAATCTTAAAAGGCCATTATTTTTATAATGGGATATACTATGATATCCATATTCTTTCATTTTTCAAAGAAGACTATCCTGATTTGAAATATGATAATTTCCGTTAGATATTGAATTTCAAGATTGAATAATGTAACAAGAAAAACTTGGCCTTAAGTTATTATTCACTTTTAAAGTATTGATTTTTGAAATATTTCAATATTTAACAGATTTGTTTTCGGATGCATATATCTAAATTGTCATATTTCATTTTTACAGTAACAAAATGAATTTTATAGATCTTACAACAATTAATACTCGCTAACATAAAAATCATGAAAAATATTATTATAACTATAACATGGATGCTTATATTAAGTTCCTGTACCAATACGAAAAAGTTAGCCTATTTATATAACCTTCCTGAAACTAAGGGAGAGCAATTCTTTACAATGGAAATACCTGATTACCAGATCCAGGCCAGGGATGTTCTGTATATTACTATTAAAGCTATGAAACCGGATGGTACCATTAATGATTTTCTCTCTTCAACTGTTGGAGGCCAGGGTTTGGTTTCTGCTCAGGGTGAATCAGGTGGATATCTTTCAGGCTATGATGTTAACTTCGAAGGAAATATTATTTTGCCGGTACTTGGGGAGATTCAGGTTCGCGGTTTAACTTTGATGGAAGCGAGAAAATTAATCCAGATAAGTACCGAAAGAGTTTTTAAAGATGCAACCGTAGAATGTAAACTTTTAAGTTTCAAATTCACTGTCATTGGTGAAGTGAATTCCCCTGGTTCATACATCAATTATAATAACTATTTAACTGTTCTAGAAGCCATTGGTCGAGCAGGTGGAGTTGGGGATTTCGGTAGGCGTGACAAAGTTCTTGTTGTACGTCCAACCAGGGGGGGAACAAAAACTTTTAGTCTCAACTTGCAGGATAAGCAGTTACTTTCAAGCGAGGCATATTTCCTGCTCCCCAACGACGTCATTATAGTTGAGCCTGTAAAACAAAAAATATTCAATATGAATCTGCCCACTATCTCCTTTGTTATTTCTTCTGTAACAGGTATTTTGACAACGACCTTACTTTTAATAAACTATTTTGGAAAATAGTTAATACAATATTCCAAATTCCGGTTTTGAGGTTTCTCATTAAAAACAGTACATAAAAACTATGTGATTTAGTGAATTGTAAATAAAATATCGAATTTAATAAAGAACTCTTAAGATAACTTTAATCGGTTAATCAATTCAAACATTAAATTTTAGATCAGCAATAATGAACCTTAAACTTTGAATATTTGTCATTGAACCCTCAAATTTAATCTAATGAATACCCCTAATTACCCAGGCAATTACCAAGAAGCTTATAATCCACAATTCGAAGACGATTCGATCGATTTTAAGCGTTACCTATCTTTGTTTGTAACAAACTGGTACTGGTTTGCCGGTGCTCTATTTATTGCACTTATAATTGCGTATGGAATAAACAGATATTCCGAAGAAACTTATACAGTTTCAGCTACTTTGCTAATAAATGATGACCAGTTTGGAGGAGGAACTGAAATGAATATTTTTCCTAAAGCAAATGCCCTAAGAAGCAAACAGAATCTGAAAAATGAATTAGGGATACTTAAATCGTTTAGTCTAAATTATAGGGTGATGCAGGAATTGCCATCATTTCATGTTGTTTATGTTAGTGTAGGAAGAAGAGGCATTATAGAGTCGAGGATGTACAATAATCTGCCATTCAAAGTAAATTATGAATCAATTGAAAAACAAAGAATGGGAGTATATCTGAACATAAGTATTATCTCTTCTGAAAAATATCGCCTTGAAATAGAAGGAATTGATGGTTTTAGCAAGGACCTTTCATTTGGAGAGAGATTTAAAGATAAAGGATTTGATTTTTCAATTAATTTGTCCAATTCTTCATTAAAAGTCTATGATCCAACTGCGTCAAATAAATACTATTTTTATTTTGTCAGCCCTGCTGGACTTGCTAATCAATATCGTAGCAAGCTGAATATAACCCCAATAGAAGAAGAGGCGACATTGGTAACCTTATCAACCAGTGGTTTTGTACCTGAAATGGAAGCAGACTATCTCAATAAGCTGATGGAAATATATATGTTGCAAGGATTAGAGTCTAAGAATGAAACAGCTGAAAAAACGATTAAATTTATTGATGAACAGATTGGTTCAATTTCAGATTCGTTGAGGATTGCTGAAAACCATATGGAGAATTTCAGATTATCCAACAGACTAATTGACCTGAGTAGAGAGGGTTCACTTATTCAAAACAGGTTAGAAGGTTTTCAAAATGAGCGTAGTACTTTAATCCTTCAGAAAAAATACTATGGTTACCTTCAGGAATATTTAAATACAAAGAATGAGACAGGGGATATTGTTTCTCCTGGAGCTATGGGTGTAACCAATGCCTCACTTGTAAGCTTAGTTGAAGATCTAGCTGTACTTCAACAACAGAAAAACAGATTAAAGGTTAATATTTCAGGAGATCAACCTGCAGTGACACTAATCGACAATAGCATTAAAGACACAAAGGCGTTGCTTTTGGAAAATATTATTAGCAGCAAGAAAAATCTGGATTATGCGTTACAAGAAGTAGATGATAGAATTTCCAAGGTAGAGGTAGAAATAAATAAATTACCAGGAACTGAAATTAAGTTAATCAATATACAAAGGAAATTCGATCTTAATAATACTGTATATACCTATTTATTGGAGAAGAAGGCAGAAGCAGGAATAGCAAGAGCATCAGTTGTTTCTGATAACAAGATTATTGATCGCGCCGATCTTTTCAACTCAGCAATGATTAAACCAAAACCTAAACAAAACTATGCTATGGCAATAGCATTAGGATTATTAATTCCAGTTCTGTTAATTTTATTTATAGATTATTTCAATAATAAGATTATTGATAAAAAGGATGTAGAAAAGGGCACAGAAGCTCCTATTTTGGGTTATATAAGTCACAATCCTTATAAATCTGAGATGCCTGTTAATGAAAAGCCAGGTTCCACATTATCAGAGTCATTTCGTTCGGTGAGGTCAAATCTTAAATACTTTTTTAAGGATAATGAAATCCCTGTAATAGCCATATCTTCAACAATTAGTGGTGAGGGAAAGACATTCATCTCAATGAATCTTGCCAATATAATAGCAATGCTGGGCAAAAGAGTTCTGGTAGTTGGGCTTGACCTGCGCAAACCAAGAATACATAAGATTCTTGATCTTGAGAATGGGATTGGAATGAGTACATATTTGAGTGGAACACATTCCTATAGTGAGATTATTCAACCCACAGAAATAGAAAACCTGTTTTATGCGCCTGCAGGTCCTGTGCCACCAAATCCTGCTGAACTGATTGAAACAGTTAGGATGAAAGAATTTATTGATAAAGCCAGGAAGGAATTCGACTATATTATTATTGATACACCACCAATTGCTATTGTTACAGATGCTCTTCTAATTTCTTCTTATGTCGATATGTATATTCTTGTCGTAAGGCAGAGATATACATCAAAAAACACTCTCGACTTAATACAGGAATTTTATAAAAAAGGAACACTGAAAAGTCTGGGGATAGTAATTAATGACATCAGCTTAACTGGTTATTATGGTTATGGATTAAGGTATGGATATTCAATTGGATATGGGTATTCTTATGGTTATAATTATTATAATCAGAATGTTTATGGGAAATATGGTTATTCAGACAAGGCAAAAGGATATTATTCGGAAGATTAATGTTCCCTTTATAAGTATATAATTTGATATTATCATAGACTTCAGTTCCTTCTATAATATCAGTTAGAATGATTTGAAATTTTAAAGATGCTTACATGTTATGAATTTAAACTCATTACACAGATAAAGACGTGTAAGTTTAGTAATGATTAAGTATATAACAGAAAATTAAGTTAAGCATAAAGCATAAATGTTCTATGACAATCACAACAATCTAAAATGACAACTTACTTAGCCTCCTTAATCAAAGAATATTATTAGCTATATGAGCTCTCCACTCTTCTCTATCGTTTCACCTGTTTATGGATGCAATTACTGTCTTTGCGAACTATATCAGCGTTTGAAGGAGACTCTTGAAAAGATTACTCCTGATTTTGAAATTATTCTTGTTAATGATGCAAGCCCTGATAATGCGTGGGAAACTATTGTTGAATTAGCAAATAAGGACCAACGAATAAAAGGTATTAATTTATCAAGAAATTTTGGCCAGCATAATTCAATTAATGCGGGATTGGAACATTCAAAGGGAGAATGGGTTGTTATATTAGATTGCGACCTACAGGATCGACCAGAAGAAATTCTAAATTTATATGAAAAAGCAAAAGAGGGTTTTGAGATAGTTTTTGCCAGAAGACTAACAAGAAAAGATAACTTCATTAAGAAGCATATTTCCAGATTGTTTTATAAAGTATTTAATTTTTTTGTTGATATTAAATCTGATTATACAATTGCAAATTTTGGTATATATAAAGATATTTCAATAAAGGAATACTTAAAATATAAAGAGAATTATAAGGTTTTTCCAATTTCAATAAGATTACTTGGATTCAGAAGTACTTCCATTGATGTATTGCACGAAAGAAGGAAAATTGGTAAATCAAGCTACAATTATTTTAAACTGGTAAAATTGGCATTTAGGATTATAGTAACTCAATCCAATAAGCCACTTTATATTTCAATTTATCTGGGATTCTTTATAGCATTATTTGCATTTATCTATGGTATAGTTTTAATAATTAGATCCTTTTTCCTAAATGTACCTATTGGTTACACGAGTATTATTGTAACAATTCTTTTTATTGGGGGTTTAATTTTCTTAAACCTGGGTCTTATAGGAATATATATAGGAAAAATATTTGAACAGGTAAAAGAACGGCCTTCATATATAATTAAGGATAAAACATTTATATAGGACTCTTAGTTATGGAATCATACATAAGTGAACTAGACAGTAAAAGATTTGGGTTCAAAATTGCCAAAATTCCTGATATAAAATCACCTCCGGATGAAATAATAAAGGAGATGAAAACGCTTGGAGCGAAATTAATTATTTGCAGAGTAAACTGTGAAAACTCAACTTTAATAAATCAGCTTGAGGAGTTTAAGTTCAAAACAATGGATTTTCAGGTTACATATAAATCTGAAATAAATGGACTATCCATTATAAAAAATCCAATTAAAAATGAATTGAGAGTAAGAGAAGCTCAAAATGGAGATAAGGAAAAATTAAAAAAAATAGCTGAAGAGTCTTTTAATCGATATGGCCATTATTTTGCCGATAAAAAATTGGATCCCCTAAAGTGTCTAGAAATATATAAAGATTGGATAGAAAGAAGTATTGATAGTAAAGAAGTTGCTGATATTGTTTTTGTTGCAGAAAAATTTAACGAAATAGCAGGCTTTTTATCTTTTAAAATTAATCAGGACGAAAATCTTTTCGCATCAGGAGTACAAGGAGCAGTTTCAATAAAGTTTAGAAGCCAAGGCGTATTCAGATTCCTTATTCAACAAGGTCTAATATGGGGTTCAAATATGCATTTCCATCGTGAAGAGCATAATGTTCTTGCAACAAATTATCCCGTTATAAAGTCCTTTATTAATTGTGGTTTTTTTCCTTATAAATCTTTTATTACAATGCATCGTTGGCTAGTTTAATATCTAAAATGAATATTCCATTTAATAAACCTTTCTTAACGGGAAGAGAAATAGACTATATTAAGGATGCAGTTTCTCGGGGCAAAATTTCCGGTAATGGATTTTATACGCAAAAATGTCATGAATTTTTTCTGGCAAAATATGGATTTAAGAAATGCCTCTTAACAACTTCATGTACTGATGCACTTGAGATGGCAGCAATCTTATGTGATATCCAGCCTGGTGATGAGGTAATTGCCCCTTCATATACTTTTGTATCTACAGTTAATGCATTTGTTCTTAGAGGAGCGAAAATTGTATTTGCAGACAGTCGTTCCGACCATCCGGGAATTGACGAAAAAAAGATAGAACAATTGATCACAAGCCGCACTAAAGTTATTGTTTTGGTTCATTATGCTGGTATTGCATGCGAAATGGATTCAATTATCGATATTGCCAGCAAGCATAATTTGTTTGTTGTGGAAGATGCAGCGCAGGCAATTGATTCTTTTTATAAAAGTAAGCCTTTGGGGGGCATTGGTCATTTCGGTTGTTTCAGCTTTCATGAAACTAAAAATATTCAATGCGGAGAAGGAGGAATGCTTGTAATAAATGATGAAAGGTTTATTAAGAGAGCCGAGATAATATGGGAGAAGGGAACAAACAGGGCAGAGTTTTACAGGGGAGAGGTTAATAAATACGGATGGGTCGATATTGGTTCCTCGTTTTTACCCTCGGAAGTAACTGCTGCATTTCTTTTTGCGCAGCTAGAGAACCTGACAGACATTCAAAATAAGAGAAGTCAGATATGGTATAGTTATTGGGAAGGTCTCAAATCTCTTAAGGATAATGGTGTGTTAAAATTACCTCTGTTGCCAGATTATTCTACCAACAATGCGCACATGTTTTATCTCGTATGTAATAATCAAAAACATCGTACTGGAATAATCGATAATCTTAAGGAAAAAGGTATTCTATCTGTTTTTCATTATCTTAGTTTGCATTCTAGTCACTTTTACAGGAGTAAACATGATGGGAGAAATTTACCTGAATCTGACCGCTATTCGGATTGTCTTCTTAGGTTGCCTTTTTATTATGAATTGAAAGATTCTGATATAACCAGGATAATTGAAATTATTCAGTCAAACTAATATGAAAACTAGAAATATTTCTTTAGTAGTCATTATTATTTTGTTTTTCATTAATCTGGTTCTAAGTATCTATGCAACTCCGGTTTCTGATGATGGCGATGCAGCTTCTTATATCGAATTGAGTAAAAAATTTCTTGGTGAAAATGTCAATCAGAATATGGCACATCGTTCGCCTTTGTACTCTTTGATGTTAGCACCTGTTATTAAAGTGTTTGGTATACCAACGGCATTTAAATTAATGATATATATTCAATACTGTTTAGTTTTTGTTACATCAATATTGATTTACTTTTTATTTAAAAGAATCTTTGACAAACCATTATTGCCATCTGTAATTTCTGTCCTTTTTAATCTTTCAATATCAACAATATACTTTGCAAATATTCTATTAACTGAAATATTAACGATTTTTTTACTGTTTGTTTCTATTCATTTCTTTTTACAATATTTTAACAATAATAGATTTAAATATCTTATTAGTACAGGATTTTCCTTAGGTCTGTTGTCACTTGCAAGATTTAATACTGTCCCAATAATTTTCCCCTTTTTATTTTTACTATCCTATCTGCTTGTTATTAAGAGCAGGACTAGTTTTAAGAAAGGAATAATTACTATAATTGTTTTTCTGATTCCTTACATTTTTGTTCTGAATTCATGGGCTTTGTATAATCTTGACCATAATGGATTTTATGGCCTTTTCCCAGGGACAGAATTTCTCGTAAGCCGAAATGTTATAGTGGCATCTATTACCGAGGGTAATAAAGTCTCACCGGAGGAAGAACCTGTCTTAGATATCTTTATAAAAGCCAAACACAACTACAATGATCAGCAAATTACTAAAGTAAAAGGCAGTTTAAGTTCAATAGATAGATTTGGAATTCTTAATGATTTATACTCCGGATATCAGATTTATGGTATAGCATATGTGCAACTTAATCAATATTTTGGATTAAAAGAAACTGATGGAGAATTTGAGATTAATATTAAGCTAAGACATTTTTATAAAGAAATTGTCAGTCAGAACAAGGCTTTCATTTGGAAACTCAGAATCTATTCTTTGTTGAGTAGTTTTCGTGCTTCTACTAGTGGTATCCTTGGCTCAAATTACGGTATAATTAATTTGAATATTTTACCATCTTTTCTTATTAAGCTTAATAAAATTATTGTTCCCATAATATCGTTTTTTGTCTTTATTTCATTTTTCATTTTTGCCTTTAAATCTATTAAGTATCAAAATGCAAAACCTGATTTTGTAATTATGACTATGTTTATTTTGATTTTTTCTTTTTGGGGAATAAATTTTCTGTTTGCAGCAGCCGGGGATGCCAATCGATTTAAATTTCCAGTGGAACCTTTAATTTTAGGTATATTTATTTATTATATTAATAACAGTATTAACTGGATTAAAATCAATCTTTGGGCAAAGAGTTAATTTCAGCAATATGTACTTTTTATTTAAAATAATTGACCAGAGTACTTTAGTATAATTAAAATTTTAGAGACTGTTTCCTTGAAAAAGATGGTAATTCATTTTTTATTATTTAACTTATTCAAGGTAAAGGAAACAAAAAGACATATAAATACTTAAAAATGCCATTTGCCAACGAAATTCAAAAAGACTAATAATTTAATTTATTTATAATGAACATTCTAGTCACCGGAGGAGCCGGATATAAAGGCATTGTTCTGACAACCAAACTACTTGGGAAGGGGTATAATGTAACCGTGATTGACAATTTTATGTACGGCTATGAGCCAATATTACATCTGGTCAAACATCCAAAATTAAAAATTATTAAACATGATATCAGAAACAAGGTGGACAGTATTGGACAGTATGATGCCATTTTCCATCTGGCTGGAATAAGTGGTTTCCCAGCCTGTGCTTCCAATCCCCATTCTGCGCAATTGATAAATGTAGAAGCTACCAGATTACTGTGCGATTCAGTTTCCAAAGATCAGATTTTTATCAATGCATCTACAACATCGATGTATGGGAAATCAGGTCAGCCTTGTGATGAAAATACTCCTGTCGATCCAGTTAGCACATATGCAATGACAAAAATGGAAGCTGAAAAGATTCTAATGGATAAAGAGAATGTTGTAAATCTGCGTTTTGCTACCGTATTTGGACTTAGTCCGCGAATGCGAATGGATTTAATGATTAATGATTTTACCTATAAGGCTGTTAAGGAAGGTTTGCTTGTGTTATTTGACAGCTATGCTAAACGTACTTTTATTCATGTTGAAGATGCAGCTGAATGTTACATTTTTGCACTGGAACATTTTAATCAGATGAAAGGTGGAATTTATAATGCCGGAGGTAATCATTTAAATTATTCCAAAGATGAGATTGCACAAAAAATAAAAACTGTTTTAAATTTTAATATTATTAACTCCGAAATTAAAGATAAAGATTTAAGACATTTTATTGTCAACTATGATAAAATTGAGAAACTTGGATTTAAACCAAAAATAACTGTTGAAGAAGGTATAGCTGAGTTGATAAAATTCTATGGATTTTATGAGTATTTTTCTCATTACAAGACCATATAAATGAATACTTTTAAAAGAAATAATCCCACTCTCGCAATCAATGGAGGATCAAGAGCTTCCATTGATCCAATACTCATACACAAACCATATTTCGATGAAGATGATTTCGCGGGTGTAAATATGGCAATTCGTTCAACCTTTGTTTCTGGTGATGGTCCCGATTGCCGGGAATTTGAAAAAAAGCTTTCGGAGTATCTTGGGGTGAAACATGTCCTGTATGTTAACTCTGCTACGTCTGCCTTGGAACTGGCATTCAGAGTAAAAGATTTTAAACCCGGATCTGAAGTTATTGTCCCTGACTTCACATACACTTCTACTGCTCTGGGACCTTTATATAATAATCTTAAAATTAAGCTGATAGATGTTTATCAAGATAATGGCAGCATTGATATTTCAAAAATTGAAAATGCCATAAGCAAAAAAACTGTTGCAATTGCTCCGGTCGATTATGCAGGTATTCCGGCAGAGATGGACTCTATAAATACCTTAGCCCAAAAGTACAATTTGTATGTAGTTCATGATACAGCCCAATCTATAGGTTCCACCTACAAAAATAGAAAAGTTGGGACATTGGCAGATGTTTCTACTTTTAGTTTTCATGGAACAAAGAACCTTACAACAGGTGAAGGGGGTGCACTTGTTACTGATAATGATGAAATTGCAGAAAGGGTTAAGATCTTGCGGGAGAAAGGCACCGACAAATATTCATTCTTAACTGATAACAAAACAAGAGGATATTATGAATATGTAGATATCGGTAACTCATATGTTCAATCAAATATTCTGGGAGCGTTGGGAATAACTCAACTTCAGAAACTGGATTGGATGAATGAAGAACGGAGAAAGATTGCTGAATACTATTTAGAAGAGCTGGAAGGCATTGATGGCCTGGATTTTCTGAGGATAACCAATAATTCCAGTACCAACTGGCATTTGTTTGGAATTCTTGTTCCGGAACACGAAAAATATTGGATCATGGATGCCCTAAGGGCTGAAGGTGTTATGGTAAATGTCCATTATACTCCTCTTCACAGAAACCGTTATTATAAACATCTTTCAGATGATTCGGAAATGAAAGGATCTATGACTTTCTTTAACCGCTTACTTCGGTTGCCAATTTACCCTTCCCTGACAGTTAAGGAGAGAAAACTTGTAGTTGATTCGGTAAAGAAGGTGTTTGGTAAAAGCCTGAAGTGACGTTGTACATAATTTTAAATTTTTAATAGATTTTTAGAAGTCAAATGAATATCTCCAATAAGGATGTCGATTGGGCTAAGCATTATGATTATTATGAGGTTGAAATGCGTGAAGTATATAAAACTGTATCTAAACCACAGAATGATAGTCATTTCGAAATGCTCAGACATAAAGCCAATTCTTATCTTACAAAAGACAAAGTTTTTTGCGAAATTGGTTTTAGTGCAGGTTTAACCTTAAGACACGCTTTACCACATTTTGGGAAAGTTTATGGTCTGGATATTTCACCAAGAAATGTCGAATTTACTCATAACGAGTTAATAGAAGAAGGTTATTCAAATTTCGAATTGTTCACCTTCGATTTAATGAAATCTGACGACAGATTTAATAATAAATTTGATGTAATATCTTTTATTCATGGATTAGAACATTTTTCAATGGAAGACTATCCCATAATTCTGGCAAATATTAAGAAATATCTGAAACCTACCGGAATTTTCACCGGCGCTCTTCCATTTAAAAACAATTTTAATTACCGGATGTGTCCATCTTGTTATAACGTCTTTGAAATTGATGGTCATGTCTCGAGTCATGATATCAAGTCGTTAGCGAAGGTATTTTATGATAACGGATTTAAGGTTATACACTTGGATAATTTTAACCTGAGTTATTCAATGAAGCATGGCAATCTTTTAAAAAGAATATATCGGTATCTCTACTATTATATCTTAAATAAGCGTTCTGGAAATCAGATAGAATATGTCGTTTTACCTGTCGAGAACTTATTGATTCAATAAATTATCTGGTATTTCTGCCAGAAAGATCTTCACAATAAATTAAATCTTATTTGAGAAAAATGTCAGTTTTCTTTTTTAATAGATGAAGAAAGAAAATAAAACAATTATGATTTTTGGTGCTGGCATAAATCAGCTTGAGCTGATCCGTGAAGCAAAAGAAATGAAATATACTTCAGTTGTTATTGATCCCTTAGAAAGTCCTCCAGGGAAATCTGAAGCTGATTATTTTTATGCTGTTGATGGGGCTGATTATGATACCACCAGGGAAATAGCATTGAAGCATAAAATAGATGGAATAGTTACGGGGCAGATGGAAAAACCTTTGCGATTGATGGCAAGATTGGCTGATGAATTCAATTTTATTTTTCATCCTGCTGACGTAGTTGAGAGATCAATAGATAAATGGTTGATGAAGCAGACTTTTATTAGACTTAACGTTCCCTGTGCAAGAGCGAAGCATTACCATTTTACTGAAGATGTGAATATTGAGAATCTCAGGGATTTCTCTTTTCCGCTTATTATAAAGCCTGTAGATGCTTTTTCGAGCCGTGGAGTTTATAAGGTGAATAATTTGGATGATGTTAAATCATTGATAAACGAGACCCGCAGCTTTTCAACTCGGGGCGATATAATAATTGAGGAATTTCTTGTTGGCAAAGAATATAGTGTGGAGTCAGTTACATTTAAAGGAAAAACATCAATCATTCAAATAACAGAAAAATTTATTACCCCTTTCCCGAATACTGTTGAAATTGGACATTTGCAACCAGCAATCCTGAGCAATGATGAGAGAAAAGAGATTCAGAAAATTACTCAATTGGCAATTAGCGCAGTTGGAATAGATAATTCAGCTTCACATACCGAGATAATGTTAACTGATGAAGGACCTAAAGTTATTGAAATAGGTGCACGACTGGGGGGAGACTTTATTGCATCTTATTTAACTAAAGCATCAACAGGAGTAAGTATGGATAGAGCTGCTATTCAGGTCGCTTTAGGAATTGAACCATGGCTGAAACAAACTAAAAATGAATTTTCTTATATTAAATACATTGAACTGCCAGTTGGAAAGAGAGTGAAGGAAATTTTTCCAATTGATAATTCTCTGCAAATACCGGGTGTCGTTTTCATAAATATTTTTGTGAAACCTGGGGATATAATTCAACGAATTCAGCATAGTGGACAACGTGCTGGGTGTATTATTATACATGATAATTCCCGAGATTCAATTATTAAAAAAATGGAATTAATAGAAAATCATGTAAAAGAAAACATTATTAAACTTGATACAATATGATCTTAAAAGGAAAGACTATATCTCTGAGGCCATTTGTTTCTGAAGATATAAAAGTAATTCATGAATGGAGAGCTGATCAATCTTTAAGATTTATGACTCTAATGCATCCTTTTCCTATTACACTTGAGCAGGACAAGGAATGGATTGCCAGGATAATAGACGAACGTTCAGGTAAAGATATATTTTTTGCTGCGGAACTGAATGAAACTACTGAGTTGATAGGATATTTTAAGTTAACTGAAATAAACTTTATCCACAGGCATGCCTTCCTGGGAATAATAATTGGAAAACCAGAAGAACGCGGGAAAGGCCTTGGAAAAGAAATATTGGATTTAGGTTTAAATTATGGTTTTAATATGCTTGGATTAATTAAAATATCCTTGGAAGTTATAGAAAACAATGAATCAGGAATTAACCTTTATAAAAAACTTGGCTTTATTCAGGAGGGGTACTTTCAAAACCATTATTTCTTTGACGGGAAACGCTATGGTATAATAAGGATGGCTAAAATAATTACACAATAAAATAAAAAAAGGTTAAGAATTTTACGACGATAGGTAATCCTTTAAATAATTAAATATACTCTATCCTTACTTTTTACGGGTGAGAAATTTTCCTGATTATTTACATAGCGAAAAATTATTCATTATAGTGAACATAGTTAAAAAGAAGAAAGAGAATAGTAATTATTAATTCAAATTTATTGATAACCAAAAGAAATCCGGAAAGTATTGAACTTAACTCTTCTAAACTCATTCCTGATTAGTATATAACAAAATATATTTCATAGATGGCTGCAAGAAACAATAGCTGGGATATAATTATTGAACCAAGGGAAAGTCTTTTCAAACTGAATTTAAAGGAAATCTGGCAATATAGGGATCTTCTCGAGATGTACATTAAAAGGGAAATAGTCACTTTTTATAAGCAGACTATCCTTGGTCCGATATGGTTCTTTATTCAACCTGTTTTTACTACAATTGTTTATATGTTTGTTTTCGGCGGATTAGCTGGGATCTCAACAGATGGAATTCCTCAGCCACTATTCTATCTTTCAGGAATTTGCCTCTGGAACTATTTTTCAGAGTCCCTTACAAAAACATCTGATACCTTTTTTACCAATCAGGCTGTTTTTGGTAAAGTATATTTCCCAAGGTTGATCGCTCCACTTTCTGTTACAATTACAGGACTAATAAAATTGTTTATTCAGCTGATACTATTTATTATCGTTTATATTTATTTTATTTCAAAGGGGGTATCTCTAACCCCCAATATTTATGCACTCCTCTTTCCTGTTTTGATTCTGATTCTTTCAGGACTTGGGCTTGGTTTTGGAATTATCATTTCATCCATGACTACGAAATACCGGGACCTGAAATTTCTGATAGCCTTTGCTATCCAATTATGGATGTACGCAACACCGGTAATTTATCCACTTTCAGTCATGAATGGTAAATTCGAAAAATATATGTGGCTGATTCAGGCTAATCCAGTTACATCTGTGATAGAAACATTCAAATATGGGTTTTTAGGACAGGGAACCTTCTCATGGATTGGACTTAGCTATAGTTTTTTGTTTATGATTGTGATCCTTCTTTTTGGGATTTTCATTTTTAATAAAGTTGAAAAAAATTTTATGGATGTAATTTGATTTTCAGATTCAGAAAATGAACGATATAGCTATTAAATTCGAAAATATTTCAAAACAATATCGGCTGGGAAACATTGGAACCGGTACTTTAAGTCACGATCTTAAACGATGGTGGACTATTAATATCAGTCGCAAAGAGGATCCTTATCTTAAAATAGGTCTGGTAAAAGAAAGCTCTTCTAAAGGCATAGGTGAATATGTTTGGGCCCTGCAAGACATTAATCTGGAAGTAAGTCAAGGCGAAGTTCTTGGTATTATTGGTAAAAACGGAGCCGGTAAATCAACTCTTTTAAAAATACTGAGTCGCGTAACTACACCCACTACCGGACGAATATCAGTAAGGGGCAGAATTGCTTCATTATTAGAGGTAGGTACAGGTTTCCATATGGAAATGACAGGACGAGAAAATATATATATGAACGGCTCAATTATGGGCATGACCAAAGTTGAAATAACTAGAAAGCTGGATGAGATTATTGATTTCGCTGGTGTTGAAAAATATATAAATACACCCGTTAAACGATATTCTTCAGGAATGGTAGTACGCCTCGGATTTGCAATAGCTGCGCATCTAGAGCCTGAAATTTTAGTTGTTGATGAAGTCCTTGCTGTTGGCGATGCCGAGTTTCAAAAAAAAGCAATTGGGAAGATGCAGGATGTATCCAAAAGTGAAGGTAGAACAGTATTATTTGTTAGCCATAATATGCCTTCAATAATTACTTTAACAACTTCTTCAATATGTTTAGAAAATGGGAGGATAGAAAAATTTGGCAAGACAAATGAAGTAATAAGTTATTATTTGAATAATACATCATTAATTAGGAGTACATATTTTGCTGCCCCAAATCCTAATAAGCCAAATTTTACAAATATTAGAATAGAAACATCAGAATCAAATTATACTCATAAAAACGGAGAAGATTTAATTCTTCATTTTGAAGTAAATATGCCTTATAGTTTAGAAGGAATGGCCTTATCATTTCAAATATATTCTGAAAATGAAACACCAATTATTTTTGGATTTATTTTTGACACAGATACCCCTATCCTTAGAGTCAGGGGAGTACATAAGCTGAAATGTGTTATCCCTAGGTGTAAGCTATATCAAGGAAATTACTACCTAAAGACTCACCTAGCTGAAAGCAAAGGGAAGGTGAAATTTGAAGAAATTGACAAAATTTGTCATTTTGAAGTGCTAATGTTAGATAAGAATATTGAATGGGGTTGGCAAAAAAATTTATGTATTTATACTGAAAAAGTAGTTTGGATTACCTAAAATCACTTAGTATAAATTTACTTAATTCGAAAATTATAAGATTGAAACAATATTTTAATGAGAGAAGAAAATATAAATAGACTTAGCTCATATGAAATTTCAATAAATCATCCACAATATTTGGGTTACAAGTTCTATCACAATGATTTATTTGAATGTATTAAAAAATTCGCTAATGGAAAACTATTGGATATTGGTTGTGGTAATAAACCTTATGCAAAGTTAATAAATGATTTAGTCGAAGAATATATTGGCTGTGATGTAGTTCAATCAAGTGAAAAGACTGTTGATATAATTTGCGAGGCAACAGATATTCAGTTGCAAAGTGAAAGTTTTAATACAATTATTTCGACACAGACAATAGAGCACGTTGCAGAGCATCAGCAATTGGTTAACGAAGCATATAGGTTACTAAAATATGATGGGTTTTTTATTGTATCAGGTCCGATGTATTGGCCATTACATGAAGAGCCATACGATTTCTTCCGTTTCACAAAGCATGGCTTTAAATATATTCTAAATAAAGCCGGCTTTACAATATATGAAGAAAGATCAAATGGTGGTAAATGGGCCCTTTGTGGTCAGTCATTAATTCATGCGTTGTACCCGGATTTAAACACTCAAAGTTCACTTAATTGGAAAGTATTAAGACATGCATTAAACATTCTTGGTGGTATTAAATTTATAAATAGGTTCTTCTCAAAAATGGATGAGAAATACCTTGACACCTCAAGCACTATGAATTATGTTATTGTGGCAAGGAAGGAAAGAAATTAAAATCTATTTACATAACACAATTATATTCGACTATGGAACAAGTAACTTATGGTGATGATTTTTATAATGCTCATTCTCAGATGTCTATTTCTTCTGCTAAAATTATTATACCAATTATTTTGGATTTCATAAAGCCCAATTCAGTAATAGACGTTGGTTGTGGAATAGGCACATGGCTTTCTGTTTGGGAGAAGCTAGGCATTGCAGATGTTACTGGAATTGATGGAAGTTATGTTAATAAAGAAAACCTATTAATTAATAAGGAAAATTTCATAGCTGTAGATTTAGAAAATGGATATATTTCTCAAAGAACATTTGATATAGCAACCTGTCTTGAAGTAGCAGAACATCTTAAACCGGAAGCTGCTGAAAATCTAATAACTTCACTTTGTTCTATGAGCAATTTCATTTTATTTTCTGCTGCTATACCTGGTCAAGAAGGACTTAAGCATATTAATGAAAAATATCCAAGCTATTGGGCTAATCTATTTAATAAAAATGGATTTATTCCAATTGATTGTATTAGGAAAAAAGTGTGGTCTAATGAAAGTGTATCATGGTGGTACAAACAGAATATTATTATTTACATAAATCAAAAATGTCTTAGCAATTTCGAAAGCTTACAAATTGAAGCATTATCCACTGATTTAAAGTTTTTAGATTTAGTTCATCCTGAATATTTTAACTATAAATGTAATAAAGTCTACTATTATGAAAGAATATTAAATAATCCAAATAAATTATTAAGGTTTTTTATGAAAAGTCAATACGCAAAGTTTATAAATAGAATTAAAAAGATTCAAAGCAATAATTAGTAAAGAATAATTTATTTTTATTTTGGATTTTATAAAACTCCAAAGAAAATTATTATCTATTAATTTCAATTCTAAATTCAAATAATAGTCATAGTTAGTTTAATATTTATTCAATAAAAAGTCAGAATAATCTAATTATAATAATTCAAAATCATTCCTTTTTAATGAAAAGATTAATAAAAAGATTTGTTAGTTTATTTGGTTTTCAAATTACCAGAATACATAGGTCAAATATTAATTATCAAGAGATATTTAAGAAATTTAGTGACTATACAATGATCCCCTCTGACAATTATGTTGACAACCTAAAGCTTTGTGAAAAGTACAAATTCCTAGAAGGAGATATTGTGGAGTGTGGAACGTGGAAAGGAGGAATGATTGCTGGAATTGCAGAAGTCTTAGGTGACACCAACAGAACCTATTTTTTATTTGACAGTTTTGAAGGGTTGCCTTTAGCAAAGATTATAGATGGAGAATCAGCAATTAATTGGCAAAACAATAAAGAATCAGAAGCTTACTATGATAATTGCAGTGCTGACATTTTATATGCGAAAGAAGCAATGCGTTTATCAAGAGTGAAGAATGTTCAAATAATTAAAGGTTGGTTCAATCAAACACTTCCAGGATTTAATAAAAATAATAGAATTGCAATTTTACGATTGGATGGAGACTGGTATGAAAGCATAATGGAATGTATGGAATACCTATATCCATATGTTGTAAAGAATGGATTAGTTATTATTGATGATTATTATATCTGGGATGGTACATCGAGAGCAATACATAATTATTTGGCAAAGATAAATTCAACAAGTAAAATCTATACATTATGCACCGGCATTGCTTATATAATAAAAAATGAATAATTTTTTAATTCATACTAATAAATTATGATATTGAAATCTTGAAGGAGATGTAGAATGCATGCATAGGTTGCTATCACCAAATACCATCTTAACTAGACCTTTTAAGCCCAACTGATTTAAAAAATTAGTACTAGTCTTTTATTATTGCAATAAAATTAATGTCTGATCCTATCGTTTCAATTATTATTCCATGTTTTAATCATGGGCAATTCATAGATGATGCTATTAAAAGTGTAGAGAACTCTATTTATGAAAAATATGAAATCATTATAATTAACGATGGTTCGTCAGATAATTATACAAATAGTAAATTAAAAAATTTAGAAAAAAGTGGATACAATATACTTTCTCAGGTAAATCAAGGACTTGGAAAAACTAGGAATAATGGTATAAGAATTGCTAAGGGCAAATATATACTACCCTTAGATGCAGATAATAAAATAAAACCTGAATTCATTAAAAAAGCCATAAGCGTATTAGAAAATAATCCAAAAAACTCAATTGTTTATTCTGACAGGCAGCTGTTTGGGAACTCGAATGAACTAATTAAGGTTGGAGAATTTAATTTATCTAAATTGATAAATGAAAATTATATAGACGCATGTGCAATTTACAGAAAGAATATCTGGAATGAAATTGGGGGATATGATGAAAACCTACCAATTCAAGCAGGAGAAGACTGGGACTTTTGGTTATCTGCAGCTGAAAGGGGATATCTTTTTCATTACATTCCGGAACCATTATTTTACTATAGAGTACTAGAAAACTCAATGATTCAACAATTCTATAATAATCCCAACAAAGAATCTTTGTTTGAATATATTTATAAAAAGCATTGTAAACTTTTAACCCTAGAATATAAAAAGCAGTATAATGAATTAAAAAAACTTAATCTTGAAACTGATCATCCTTTTAAGACTTCTTTAAAATATATGTATAAAAGGATTTTTCGATTTTAAAATTTTCTATCAAACTATTGTCTTGGATTTACATAATAAAGAATAACTCACATTAATGATTTATACATTTGAAAGATTTAGCAGCATATGCTAAATATTTATCCAATAGCATTCTATCTCCCTCAATTTCATCCAATCCCAGAAAATGATCAATGGTGGGGCAAAGGATTTACAGAATGGGCAAATGTCGTAAAAGCAAGACCACTTTTTAATGGTCATTATCAACCCCATCTTCCTGCAGATTTAGGTTTTTATGATCTTAGGCTTAATGAAACACTAGAGCTTCAGGCTAAATATGCAAAGGAAAATGGGATTTTTGGTTTCTGTTTTTATCATTACTGGTTTAATGGACAGCGGTTGCTTAATGCTCCGGTTGATAATCTGATTAAAGAAAAGAAACCCTCAATTCCATTTATGTTATGCTGGGCAAATGAAAACTGGACCCGGAGATGGGACGGACAGGAAAATGAAGTACTTATTAGACAGAATTATTCAATAAAGGATGACATAAAGCATATGGAATTTTTATGTCAGAATATTTTTAAAGATGACAGGTACATAAAAGTATATGGCAAACCGGTTTTTGCACTTTACAGGGCCGATTTCTTGCCTGACATTAGGCGTACAGCTGAAATCTGGCGACAAACAGCCATCAAAGCCGGTTTCAGAGATCTTTACCTGCTAAAAATAGAGAGCGGAACGGACCGTTCAAATCCTGAAGAGATTGGATTTGATGCCTCAGTTGAATTTCAACCCGACTGGACTAACCTTCCCAGGGGGATTAAACCTGGTCTGGTTGAAAAAATCCTTAACAAACTAAAAATTAGGCAATCCTCCTATTTGAACAATTCAATCTTCAAATATGAAGATTTGATAGAAGCTGCTCTTTCAAAGAAAATACCACACTATAAACTCTACAGATGTGTAACTCCATCATGGGACAACTCGGCAAGAAGAAGATCTGGGGCACATATATTTATAAATTCAACACCCGGTGAGTACGGAAAGTGGCTTGATCAGATAATTTCATCATTTGAGCCTTTCAGTAAGGAAGAAAACTTTGTTTTTATTAATGCCTGGAATGAGTGGGCAGAAGGTAGCCATCTTGAACCATGTCTGAATTGGAATGATGAATACCTGAAAATAACCAAAGAAATAATCGGACGATATAACAGCTAATGTTAATGGACAAGGTTAAAGCTGTAGCATTATATCTTCCGCAGTTTCACCCAATACCGGAAAATAATGAATGGTGGGGAATGGGATTTACAGAATGGACAAATGTGACAAGGGCCAAACGTCTCTACAGTGGTCATCGACAGCCATTTTTACCCTCAGACCTGGGTTATTATGATTTACGTGTTCCTGAAGTCAGAATAGAACAAGCAAAACTTGCTAAAGGTGCTGGTATAAATGCATTTTGTTACTGGCACTATTGGTTTGGCAACGGCAAGAGATTGCTTGAACGCCCATTTAATGAAGTTCTTGAATCCGGAAAGCCGGATTTCCCATTTTGTCTTGCCTGGGCAAATGAATCATGGACAGGGAAATGGCACGGATTGGATAAAAAAGTTTTGATAACACAGAGCTACCCTGGTGTTAAAGATTATGAAGATCATTTTTATAGTATAGCTGGAGCATTTGATGATAAAAGATATTTTAAAGTAAACGGAAGAAATTTGTTTGTAATTTATGCAACAGTTAATTTACCGGAACCAATATTGTTTTTAAATACATGGAGGAATTTAGCATTAAAAGAGGGATTGCCTGACTTCTTCTTCGTGGGTGTAAAAAATAATGAAAAGGATACAGAAAAGGACTATGATGGTTGGATTAACAATCAACCCACAATCAGTGGAAAAGTAAGTCATCCCTATTTCATTGAAAAAGCTTTATATAAAATAACTAGGGCAGATATAATGAAATTGATCAGGTTCGGGATTTTAAAAGGACCTCAGATATATTCATATGAGGATTATGTAAAAAGTACTTTTAATTCTGCTCTTGAGAAGAATGAATTTCCAAATGTATTACCAAACTGGGATAATACTCCCAGAAGTGGCGAAAATGGACTTGTACTGCATGGATCATCACCAGAGCTTTATGGGGAATTACTTCAAAAGGCTGTAACTTTATTGAATAAAAGTGGTGAAAAATTGCTTTTCATAAAAGCATGGAATGAGTGGGCAGAAGGAAATACCCTTGAACCGTCAATACAATTCGGGAACAGGTATCTTGAAATAACTAAAAGTATTTTAAAAGAATCTTGAGTTGACAGGTAATATCCCCCCCCCTTTACTATCATGCGTTATTCCAACACTCAACAGGGCAAACCTGTTAAAAGAAGCAATTGGAAGCATTATTAATCAAACATATACTGATTGGGAACTTCTGATAATAGATAATGGTTCCACTGATAATACCCGGGAAGTGGTTATAGAATTTCAAAAGCTTGATAATCGCATCAAATTTTTCAGGAGTGAGAAGAAGGGTCCTTCTGCATCAAGAAATATTGGGGTAAAAAACGCTCAGGGACAATACATTGTCTTTCTTGATGATGATGATGTATCTTTATCTCATAGGTTTGGTTCCCAGCTTGAAGCAATACAAAAATCAGGGAAGGAGTTTGTTGTATCTGGATATGAAGTAAGAACAAGATCCGATAACCGGATTATTCAGCGTAAAATTAATGAACTAAAAGGCTATGGTGCAGGATTCCCGAGCAGATGGATCATAAGTAAGACTCTTTTTGAAAAAGCAGGCGGATTTGATGAGGAGTTGATTACAATGGAAGATCCGGAATTCAGTTACAGGGTAGCACAATATGAGATTTTTGCCTGTCATAATGAGGTTGTTACAATAATGTATTCTTCCCCGGACTCAATATCATCAGAAGGGAAGACTCTTAAAGGGAAGGAACAGATGATGGAGAAATCGGGTAAATTTATGCATCCGTTTGAAGCTGCCTGGTGGTATTTTATCATAGGTATGGATTATTACCAGATTAATGACAATATAAGCGCTCTGAAATATTTTCAGATTGCTTCAGAAACCTGCGGTGGATATCAATTTCGTTTTGCATGTTATTTTAGCAAAGCCTTCTTAAGATTTGGCAGTCCTTTGAAAAAGATTAATAGTAAAATTCTTGGAATACTTGGAGATTTTAGATTTCCAATACTGGTTAAACACCCAGTTATCTAATAAAGCAAACAGTTAACCTTTTACACTGTAATAAATAAATTTTATTCTTCTTATACAAAAGCGATTAAGAATTAAATTTATAATAAGTTGATAGACTATATCACTTCTCCTTTTCCATCATATCCAAACCCTCATGTTTCATAAGTACAAAAGCTATATCAGATTTATATTACTGGCATTAGTAACTATTTTCGTTACTTACTTCCTGCCTGTAATTTTATCACAAATATGGTATGTATTCCTTTTAATACTTTACTGGAATTCAAATGATGAACCTTTCTGGTTAGCTTTTTTCCTGATTACAGTTGATGGTTTCTTATGGTATTTTGGAATTTATACAGTAGTGATCAGACTTATCCCGGGTCAACCTCCTATCGAACTGGCACAGTTTTACATATTGCTATCAGTTATAAAAGCTGGTATGAGAAAAAGACAACCTTCTGTATTTTATAAAGACTTCCTGTGGATCTTATTTATTTATTTACTGTTTATGATAGCCTGGGGTCAAATAATGGGATTCTCAGGAGAGATTCGTGACTATTTCAGAATTGCTAAACTCACTCTTCCTTTTTTTATGTTCTATTCACTTCCCAGATTGTTAACAAATGTGGAATCATATAAACGTTTATTTGCTTTTATTTTTATTATCCTGGTTGCCGGTTTTGCAACACAATTATTTAGTTTACTTACAGGATTTTCTCCCGGACAAGGTTTTGAACTCACAGAAGAGCAGATATCTGAAGCCGGGGCATACCGTGGCTTTTATAACATTGCAGCTACTCTGTTAGGTCTTTTTGGCGCCTTGTTTTTTCTTGCTTCAAGAGAGCGCAATTCATTTAACCGGATTTATCTGTATGGGATCATAACATCAGCATATGGTATGGCATATCTCTCTGCAACACGTGGCTGGATTCTTAGTTTCACCATAGTTATTTTTCTGGCTATTGGATTAACTTCAGGAATAAGTATTAAAAAAATCGCAGGTTTCACGATTTTTGTCATCATTGTAATTACAATAGCATTGTCAAACCAAAAGATCAGGGAACAGGTTGGCTTCGCATCCAGTCGTTTCAAGACACTGGAAGCTGTCACAGGAGGCGATGTTACGGCAGAAGGAACACTATCGAGACTAGATGTAAGAGGACCCAGAGTTATGAAAATATTTAGTGAGAATCCTTTATTCGGATGGGGATTCTCTGATACGGCACGTAAATATACTGACAGCCATGTCGGCAATCAAAGCATTTTACTTTATTCCGGAATTATTGGTTTCACTTTATTAATAGGTTTTATGTTTTATTTCAGTATAAAACTTTTACTGCTTTATTTCAAAAAAGGGAAACAATTCGTCTTCAAGAGCGGATTGCCTGTCTTTATTATCTTTCTGTCAGGATGGTTTATTATTCACTCCACAAGTGGCCAGCATTTTAATTATATGGGAATCCCCGGACAAATAATGCCACAGGCTATTTTCTTCAGTTTTGGAGCATTAGTATATGCAAAATCAAAAAGTACCATTGATGAACCATAAGTTTGAAAAGGCATTATTATTATGTCCTTCAACATATTCTATTTTCAATTCTTTAATTTCGGTTTTAAAAGAGTTAGCTTTTGAAGCCAGCGGATTTGATTTAAGAGAAAGTATCGGAAAGGCTGACTTACGTATCAACACTCATATTTTCAGGCTACCTTATCACCTTAGACTCAAATGGGAAAATTATTTTTTTAAAAAGACAAATCAAATTCTTATAAAGAAATTTCAGAGTGAGAATCCTGATCTGGTATTAATTTATAACAGTGAATATATATTGCCTGAGACCTGTAAAAGAATAAGCAAGAAAGCAAAACTGGTTTTCTTTATGGGAGACAGTCCATTTTATACACCTCTTAATAATAGCTACTTAGCTTGTCTCGAATATGCAGATCTTATTCTTGTTCCTGATACTTTCTGGATAGAACAGTTAAAAACTTTAGGTATATTTAAGACCGCATTTTTCATTCCTGGTATGGATTTGAAATCTTATTATTCAATTACTGAACACGGATTATTAGATGAAATTATTGAAACAGAAGTGTTTTACACTGGCACAAGTTATGTCAATTCATGGGGCTATAAAAAAGCACTCCTGATGAACCAGTTTACAAGGTTTAATTTCAAATTATATGGAGGGAATACGTGGAACAGATGGTTTTCTCTCTTTCCTGAACTGGAATCTCATTTTGTCTGTTCAGGATACATCCCTACAGATCTCCTGAATAGGATGTTTAATAAAACGAAATTAATTCCTGTAGATGGCAATCCCGGGATTTTAAACGGATTTCATTTGAGACTTTTTGAATCGCTTGGTTCAGGCGCTTTGCCATTAGTTGAATACAGGCGAGATGTAAAGGAGCTGCTTTTCCATGATTCCGGGTTAATGGTCCCATTGATTGAAGATTACAGAAAAGCAGCAGACATTGCTGATTATTTCCTAAAGAACGAAAAAGAAAGAATTGAATTGGCCAGGGAGCTTAAAAATTTTATTTTAAAAAGATATAGTCCAATTATTAATGCTGAGTATATTTTTTCAATGATTGATCATTTTTCAAAGAATAGTTAATTGGATTCTCCTGAAAACAAATGCATAAATCTGGTACATCTGAGTTCATCTCCGGGTGGTTTAGAAGTTCTTCTTCCTGAAATCATAAAAGGGTTGAAAAGATTTACTTTTCGGCCAGTTGTTATAAGACCATCTCCGACAGACTTCACAAGTGTTTATTCCGCGTTAAACATTGAAATAATCTATTGTTCGTTTAGTAATCTTTTATCATCAGTCAAATTATTTAAATTAGGAAGAAAATACAAGAATCAGATCTTTCATGTTTTTAATATTGGTCCTCTGTTTCTTCTAGTCCTTAGACTGGCAGGAGTTAAAAACCTGATTTATTCTATACATGGCACAATTTACTGGAAAAACAAGAGAGAACAATTATTTAGAAAAATACTATGGAGATGCGCTATTAATCGCAAGAAGTTCATATTTACATCAAATTCAGAATTCAGCGGAAAAGCATTTCTGAACAAAATTTATAGAGGGGCAAATATCAGACTTCTTTATAATCCTATAGACTTAAGCAGGTTTAGTTTTTCTAAAAGAGGCTCAGATACGTCTGGAAAAATAAAAAAGATAATCTATTCAGGAAGACTGGCTAAAGGGAAGGGCCTAGAGAAATGGATAAAATGTGCAATTGCAATACATAAGGTTTACCCATTGACTGAATTTGAGATATATGGGGGAGGCCCCTTGAAATCGAATTTAACAGATATAATTAGTGACAATCATGCTACCGGATATATTCAACTTAGAGGCCATACCAATTATATAGAATCAGTTTATAAAGAAGCAGATCTTCTTTTGTTTCTTTCGGAATATGAATCATTTGGGAATGTAGTTGTAGAAAGCATTTTATGCGGTACACCAGTGATTACTACCAACATACCCAGCATGGCAGAGATTTTTAAGAATTTCCCTGCATTTCTGATTAACTCAAATGATATACTAGAGGAAGAAGTCCTTGAAAAAATAAGAGAATATAGTTCATTGTTGCATCTTTGCGCTCAGGCCGCAACAGAGTTTAAACGCCGATTTTCTGATGAACTACATTTTTTAAAGCTTGCCCAGATTTATGAGGAATTTGATACCTGAAATTCCGGTTGTTTATTTTCATTCAGTTGCGCCAGCGAAAAATCCATATTGGGTAAGGAACTTTCTTACTTTTGAGTTATCTAGTTTTGAAAACTTTCTAAAGTTTTTAAAAAAAGGAAATTGGCAAACCATCCCTCTAAAAGAATACTATGAAATCAGAAAAAGAGGCAAGAAACCTAAAAACAAAATTTGCTGCCTGACGTTTGATGATGGGTATGTTGATAATTATATTTATTTATGGCCTTTATTAAAGAAATATGGTTTCATTGCTACAATATTTATTAATCCTGAATCTGTTGATCAGAGATATAAACCTTTTCCGACCCTTGAAGATGTTTGGGAAGGATCTAATACATTATCAGAGATAGAACAATGGGGATATCTCTCATGGGAAGAGATGAGGATTATGCAGAAAAGCGGAGTAATTGATATCCAGAGTCACACACTTACACACACAAAATATTTTGTATCAGACGAACTTAAGGGTTTTCATTATCCTGGAGATGATTGTCTTTATCCTATCGGGAACCTCTTTCCGGAACGAAAACCGTATTATATTACTGACCCTGAATTCGAAAGACTTGTGCCATTTGGCTATCCATTCTTTGAAGAACTATCTTCAGTTATTGCCAAACGTGTCACAATAAGTGACGATTTCAATAATGAAGTTATTGATTTACTGAAAAAAATTGACCTAAGGGACGAACACTCGATCAGGGCAGCACATAAAATAATAATGCCGGTTTATAATTATTGGTCAGGAAAAATTATCGAGAAAATTGAGACCTCCGAAGATTATTATACCAGAGTAAAGAATGAGATTTATCTGTCAAAAAAAATTATAGAAGAGAAATTAAATACTAAAGTAAGTTTTTTATGCTGGCCGCATGGTGATAATAGTGAAGAACTGCACCAAATGTCGATGGAGGCCGGATATTTGGCCACAACTACCGGTAGTAATCAAAAAATGGCTCCTTCCTATAATCGTATTTCCATAAGAATCGGAATAGGAATTGTAATGAATAACCGATTCCTCACAAGGCTTAAAACCGGGTATAAGTTCAGTGCAGCATCAGGTAATACATTCGCAAAAACAGTTCACACCTTACGTGAAAGGATAGGATAAACAATGGAGTTTGTTTTTGATATTTTACTCGGGGAAAAATTCCCGGACGACCTTCTTGAGCTTTCTGAAGGCGCAACATCATCCTTCAGACTACTTCCAGGTAAAAAGGCATTCAAACAAAGCAACTACATAGCTGATGAATTAATTATTATAGTTATTGGGGACCTGATTCTGTCTGAAAATCAGAAAACTGATCTAAAGAGCAGATCGGAAATAATAAAGAGTCATTATGAACATAATACAATTCATCACCTCAAAGGATTCTTTTATCTCCTTGTTTTTGACACAAAATTGAAGGTCATCAGAATTTATTCGAGCTTTCTCAATATACTTCCGGTCTATTATAAAAATGATTCAAACAGAATCATAATTTCATCTTCATTAAATATAGTTTATAGCCGATGTACTATATCTCCGGAGAAAAGTCAAGTATATATGATTGAAAAACTTCTCTTTAATTATTCATTCCGTAATAATACACCATATAAAGGCATATCTCTTATGGGATCATGCCACCATTTAGAGATCAGTAATTGCGGGTTTAGCAACAATCGTAGTTACAGCATACAGGATTTATTGTATGATTCCCCTACACCGTGGAAAACCCAGTTAAATAATCTTAGCGATATTTTTATAAAAGAAATGTTACCATACATTCCATCAGAATCATTTGCCTTAACTGTTACAGGTGGATTTGATGGACGAACAATCCTTTCTCTCGCCAAAAAGCAAAATTCATTATTCGAAACATTTTCATACGGTAGATCAACCGATCCCGATATTTTAATTCCCCAAGAATTAGCAAGATCATTGGGTTTGGTCCATAAATCATTCATTCTTGATAATGTATACGCAGTAAATAGCTTCTGGAGTAATAGTCTAGACTTAATCAGGATAACCGAAGGTGCAGCCAACATAAGCAGAGCACATTATATTCTTACAGCTTCTGTTTTATCAAAAGATTATCAATTTTTGCTTACTGGTAATTTTGGAAGTGAACTCATTCGTTCGTTAAAGGAACCCGGAGTATTGGCTTCAGTTTATCTTTTTTTATTATTTAGGATAAAAGAAAGATCGGCATTTACGCAATTAATAAAAAGTAGTGAAGTCCTAAAATTAATTCAGCCAGAGATTGTTCAAAGTGATGTTGATGAGGTTATTGAAGAAGTGTGGAAATATAAATCAGAATTATCTTCAGATCTTTCCCTTAATCAAAAGTTCTATATGTATGTATTTGAAGAGGTGTTCAGAAAATATTTTGGCCCTGAAATAGTAATGCAATCAGAATATATTCTTAACAGATCTCCATTTCTTGATTATAATCTAATAAAAGCTTTATTGGAGACGAATCTTGCAGGCGTTTATAGTAATTTTCAGGAAAAGAATCCTTTTATTAGATTTCACGGGCAAATACTTTATTCTCATATTCTTAAAAAATCGTTTTCTCAATTATTAGAACCAAAACTCGACAAAGGTTATTCTCCTAAGGATTTTCTTACAAATTTGGGATTTTTGAAAATTATTTCAGGGTATATAAGAAGGAGAATGCTTAAACCAAAAACCAATATACTGCCGTCTTATTCAACAGATTATTTCAATCAGAACCTTAACAAAATAGAAACAATTATAAATCATTCTATGATTCTGAACAGAAAATATTTTCAAGATATATTGGAACATCATACCTGGAAAACAAATCAGGATGAATTCGCAAATGCATTATCAATGGAATTATATTATCAAAACCAACATTAACATGCCTTTCATTTTGCTTCTAGAGGATCTCATCAGGGGAACCTCCATCAATAAATACTTTAATACATATAAGAATTTTCTACATTCTACTTCTGATGAGATTAAAGAGTTCCAGGACAAAATGCTTAAAAAACTGGTAACCCACTCATATAAAAACATTCCATGGTATAATTCAGAAATGAAACGTTCAGGTATTATACCTAATGATATCAAGTCTCAAAATGACATTAAGCTGTTACCCATATTGTCAAGAGACATTATCAGAGAGCACATTAGTGAATTGTGCTGGAAAGGGTATAAAGGAAAGATCTTCAGAAGCAGTTCAAGTGGAACTACAGGTATTCCGATAACCTATTCACAGGATGTTTGTGGTTACAGTGCCGGTGTTGCTGCAGGTCATGTTTTGATGACATTCTCCGGATGGAGATTTGGACAACGCTATGTTTACATCTGGGGTAACAAAGAGTCAGTTAAACATTGGTCAACTACATCTTCCAGGATTAAACAATTAATTTATTCCAGAAAAAACATTGCTTCCACCAGATTAAATGATCCTTTAAAATTACCCTCTGTAATAAATGAAATTATTAGGCACAGGCCAGTAATCATAGAAGGATATACAAATTCAATTTACGAATTAGCTGAGTTTATTCAGACCCACAGTATTAAACTCCCTTTTGTTAAAAGAGTTGTCACTACTGGAGAAAATCTTGAAGAGCATCAGAGAATAATGATTGAAAATGCCATTGCGCCAGTATCAGATTTATATGGATGTGGCGAAATTAATGGAATTGCATGCAGACCAGCAGGAGATAGTAATTACTATATATTCGATCCGCATGTCATAGTCGAAACATTTCCCGAAAGTGATTCTTCCATGAAAGAAATACTGGTAACAGACCTGAATAATTACCAGATGCCCTTTATCCGTTATAAGGCAGGTGATATGATCGATAATATCTATCCAGGTTCTGATAACAATCTATATCCATTCAGTTATTTTAAAAACTTATATGGAAGGACTACTGACCATGTTGTTTTACCTGATGGTAAAAAGCTCTTTCCTATAAATGTTTTTGGGGGTACCACTTTTCGTAAATTTAAATCAATTAAACGCCATAAAACTGCCTGGAATGGGGAAAAAATATTTTTCATTTTTGAAACAGATAGTGAAATAGATTTAAAAGCTCTTGATACTGAAATCAAAAAATCCTTAACTGACTACAATGTAGATTTTGAAATCCAGATCACCAGTAAACTATTACCTTCTGAAAATGGTAAATATCGCTATTTCGAAGTGTTATAGATATCTTTTTATTCATTAAACAAAAAATAAAGCTACGAATTATTATTTGAAAACCTTTATCTACTTAGGGAGCTATAATTACAACAATTCTAATGGTAAAAATGACCTGATAAGATGAGCACTTGATGTTGAAACATTGATCTGGATATTTAATTAGGATGAAAGTACTTTTCGTAAGGAGTGGTAATGGGGCGATTGAACCGATTTCCGACAGGCAGGCAATCTCATTAAGAGAAAAGGGAGTTAATGTTGATTTGTTCTCAATTAAAGGCAAAGGTTTGTTAGGGTACCTGAAAAGTATATTTCATATCCGTCGACAAATTATCAGTAAACCAATAGACATAGTGCACGCACACTATGGTTTATCAGGGATTGTAGCGTATTTCGCCTCTACAAATCAGAAGGTTGTAGTCTCATTTATGGGAGACGATATTATTGGATCAAATCGTTCTGATGGATCTTTAATCATATGGAGTAAATTTATTGTAAAAATCAATATTTTTTTTGCCTGTAAATTGTACAATCATTCAATAGCAAAATCAGCAGAAATTTTTAACCGGATAAATTGTAGTAAGGTTACTCTAATTCCCAATGGAGTCGACTTAAAACTCTATCAGAAAATTGACAAACAGGTAGCCCGAAATATAATTGGAATAGAAAATGAAATTAATCTGGTAATTTTTGTTTCCAATCCTAATCGTGCAGAGAAAAACTACACTCTTGCAAAAAAGGCATTAGAAATATTAAATGACCCAAATACAGTTATCCTTTGTTTATACGATAAAAGCCAGGCTGATCTAGTTAATTACTATTATGCGGCAGATCTTTTATTATTGACTTCTTATCATGAGGGATCCCCTAATGTTGTCAAAGAAGCGATGGCATGTAATTGTCCTGCTGTTTCAACAGATGTAGGTGATGTAAAGATGCTTTTTGGGGATACTCCCGGTTATTATCTTACTAATTTTGATCCATCAGAAGTTGCCTTAAAAATAAAGCTTGCACTCGACTTCAGAAAGAAACATGGACATACGGAGGGGCGAAAACGAATTATTGACTTGAGACTTGATTCTGAGAATATTGCTGAAAGGTTAATTGAAGTATACAAAGAAGTACTAATTGTTAATCAGCAATAAAAGAACATCATTAATGATTAACATGGAAATTAAATATTAGTATAAATGTGCGGAATCTGTGGAATAATAAGGTTTGACAACAAAACAGTTGATGAAGGTCAAATCAGGAAGATGATGCTGATAATGAAACATCGTGGGCCGGATGATGAAGGAGTATTTCTTGAAAACAATATTGGCCTGGGGTTTGTACGTCTTAGTATCCTTGATCTGTCTCCAGCAGGTCATCAACCAATGTTTTCTCAGGATGGGCGTTTTGTACTAGTATATAACGGAGAAATTTACAATTATATTGAACTTCGGGAAGAGCTTATAAAAGAGGGGTACCATTTTAAAACACAGACTGATTCAGAAGTTCTGCTAATTTCCTTCATACATTGGGGTAAGGAATGCTTAAACAAGTTTAATGGTATGTGGGCGTTTGTTATTTATGATAATCTGGAAAAAACAATATTTGCTTCCCGTGATCGATTTGGTGTTAAGCCATTTTATTATATATCAAATGAATCCTTCTTTGCTTTTTGTTCGGAAATTCCTCCATTACTTACTCTGCTTGATAGAAAATCAAAACCTGATTATCACTCAATATATGATTACCTGGTATTCAGCCGTACCGATCATACTGAAAGGACTTTTTTCGAAGAAATCAGGAAACTCCAACATGGTCATAATATATTCTTCAACATTAAATCATCAATATTCAACCCTAATAGCTCTATTACGAGGTGGTATAATTTAAGAGATAGTCTAAAACAACCATTTGATAATGCTGAGGAATTTCGTGAGTCATTTTCATCGGCAATAGATCTTAGATTACGAAGCGATGTTCCCGTGGGAGTATCTTTTAGTGGAGGACTCGATTCTTCAAGTATAGTTTCTGTCCTTTTAAAAGATTATAAAATGAAAGATCTGAATACCTTTTCTGCAGTTTATGGAAAGGGAGAAAGCGGAGATGAATCTGAATACATTGAAGAGTTAAGACCATGGATTAAAAATATGCATTTTATTACACCTTCTGGAGAAAATCTCTTACATGATTTACCTCAATTCATAAAAGCTCATGGAGAACCTATTCCTTCTACCTCATCATATGCTCAATTTAAAGTAATGGAGCTGGCAAAAAAACATGTAGTTGTTAATTTGAGTGGCCAGGGAAGTGATGAGGAAATGGCAGGTTATCATTATTTTTTCGGATTTTACTTTAAAGATTTGCTTACACATTATAAGTGGCTACTGCTGTTTAAAGAATCAATCGCTTACCTTAAGAATCACAGGTCACTTTATGGGATGAGAACATTTGGATATTTCCTGCTATCCAATTCATTAAAAAACTCAGCCAGGGTTTTTGAAAAGGGCTATCTGAATTCAAGATTTGTACGTCAATATTCTCAGGGAAACTCTGTAACATCCGGGCTTTATGCCTCAAAAAGTCTACATGAAGCATTGCTTGACCATTTTGAATATAAACTAGAACACTTATTAAAATGGGAGGATCGGAATGCAATGTGGTTTTCGCTAGAAACTAGGGTTCCTTTTCTTGATTACAGGCTTGTTGAACGTACACTCTCTTTACAACCAGAAAAAATTATTAAAGATGGAGTGACAAAACACATTTTACGGGAGGCAATGATTGGGACCCTTCCAGAAAAAATTCGAACCCGTCATGATAAAGTAGGATTTGATACACCCGAAGCGGAGTGGTTTAGAAAACCTATATTTCAGATGTATATATGGGATCTTATCAGATCTGCTTCTTTCAGGAATCGTGGGATGATAGTACCTGAAAAAGCTGAAGCTCTTTTTAAACAACATCTCAAGGGAAAGATTGATATTTCAAAGGAAATATGGAAATGGATCCATTTGGAAAATTGGTACAGGGAGTATATAGATTGATATTTAATGATAAATGAATAATCTCTTTTTTTGAATTATTAAAATTTAGGCTGTTCTAAGGAGAGTATAATGATTGCGATTGTCGACTTTGGAATGGGGAATTTGGGCTCAGTGAAAAGAAAACTTGATTTAATAGGAATAAAATCAGTGATAACGGATTCTCCTTCTGTAATTAAGGATTCTGAAAAAATAATTTTACCCGGAGTAGGTCATTTTGGAAATGCAATGAATGAAATAGAACAGAGAGGGTTAAAAGATATTTTAAACACCGAAGTACTTATTTATAAAAAACCAGTATTAGGAATTTGTCTGGGAATGCAATTGATGGCGAATCACAGTGAAGAGGGTGACGTTTCAGGTTTGGGTTGGATTGATGCTAATGTGATTAGGTTTTCAATTCGAGATAAACTAAGAAACAAAATACCTCATACAGGATGGAATTCAATAATTCCTAAAATGAGTAGTTTATTATTGAAAAGCATACCCATTAATTCTGAGTTCTATTTTGTTCATTCCTATCATTTACGATGTAATAATTTTGAAGACATTTTGGCAGAAACAATCTATGAAAATAATTTTATATCCGCAATACAACGAGAAAATATTTTTGGGGTGCAGTTCCATCCTGAGAAGAGTCAAGAGGCTGGTAATCAGCTACTAAAAAACTTTGTAAATTTTTAGATTACATGAAAAGCATATCAATTATTAATTTCTGGCAAATATGTTCAGACCCCGGGTAATCCCAGTATTACTTCTCCGAAATGGAGGATTGGTAAAATCTGTTAATTTTAGAAAACACAGATATATTGGAGATCCCATCAATGCTGTGAAAATTTTCAACGATCTTAAAGCGGATGAAATTGTATTCCTTGACATTCTTGCTAGCAAAGAAGGCAGGGTTGTTTCTATACATTTGATTAAAAGTATTGGAGAAGAAGCAAATATGCCATTCTCAGTTGGAGGGGGAATAAATTCTTTGACAATTATTCAATCCCTTCTAAAAGCCGGAGCTGAAAAAATTATATTAAATTCTGTATTACAATCAAATACGGATTTTGTAAAGGAAGCTGCTGAAAGCTTTGGTTCTTCAACAATTGTAGTGTGCATGGATGTAAGGAAAAATATATTTGGTAAAAAAAAGGTTTCCTTTCGTAATGGCACAAAAAATTCAAATCTGGATCCTGTTAATTTTGCACAGGAAATCGAATACAAAGGAGCAGGAGAAATAATCATTCAATCAATAGACAATGATGGCTTGATGAGGGGATATGATATTGAACTGATACGTTCCATAGCTCAAAATATCTCAATCCCTGTGGTTGCTTTAGGTGGTGCAGGCTCATTAGATCATTTGCAGGAGGCTTATCAGAAAGGTTATGCGACAGCCTTAGCAGCCGGGAGTCTGTTCGTTTATCATGGTGCTAGAAATGGAGTATTAATAAATTACCCCGACCAGAAAACAATTCATGAACTTTTTATTTAACTATGAAAGAGCCTATCTATAGACAATGTGTTAAAGGTCTTTGGGACACAAGTATATCTGATATTTCATTTGATGAAAATGGAGTTTCAAATTATTGTAGAATGCAAGAATCTTTAATGAGGCAATATCCCCAGGGTGAGAAGGGATTAAATGAATGGGAGTCAATAGTTAAGAGCATTAAGCAGGCAGGAAAAAGAGGTAAGTACGATTGTGTAATCGGAGTCAGTGGAGGTACAGATAGTTCTTACCTTTTGCATATATCAAAAAAATATGGGCTTAATCCATTAGCTGTTAATCTTGATAATGGATGGAGTTCGGAAATTTCGGTGAAGAATATTAAAAAAGTTACTGAAAAACTTAATATTGATCTTGAGACCTATGTTATAGATTATGAAGAAGTAAAAGTTGTTTTAAAATCATACATGATGGCAGGCTTACCCTGGGTGGATAGTCCAACAGATATAGCTATAAAAGCTGCATTATATAAAATAGCTTCACGGGAAAGAATAAAATTTGTTTTAAATGGAGCCGATTTCCGTTCAGAAGGCAAACAACCATTGCAATGGACATATTCGGATTCCCGGCAACTGCAATTTCTTGTAAAAAAATATTTTAATAGAAAATTACGATCTTTTCCATATGTAACACTTTCAGGCTGGTTATATTATGGCCTTATCAGAGGAATTAAAACAATACGACCACTATATTTTCTTCCTTATAATAAATGTATGGCAAAAGAATTATTAGAAAAAGAATATGGTTGGGATTATTATGGTGGTCATCACCATGAAAACGTTTTTACAAAATTTATCATAACATATTGGTTACCAGTAAAATTTAACATAGATAAACGTATAATAACATTATCATCACAGATTCTTTCAGGGGCAATTAATAGAGAAGAAGCGTTGGGTTTATTGTCTACTCCAACATTTAACTGTGATCAAATTGAGATGGATATTCAGTATGTCGCAAAAAAACTTGGATTGTCAAAACAAGAATTTTTTGATACTCTAAATAGCCCCAATCATTATTTTTTCAATTATCCATCCTATTTTCCAATTATTAAAAGATTTAGAAAAATTGGAAATTTTTTTTCTCACAAAATTTTTGGTTTCAGGCCAGGAATTTTTGTTGCACTTGATCAGGTAAATTGATTTTATGATTAGAAAAGAAAGCAGATAAGGAATAAATTATCCTACCGGTTAAACAAAAAAAATATCAATACAAATATCTTTGGAATTCTTATCTAATAATGATATCAATTTAGAAGAATGGAATGAACTTCTTGAGATAAGTAATTATTCATCTGTTTTTCAGTCTCCTAAATTTTATCAACTTTATAATTCTGTTCAAGGGTTCAAGGCTGAAGTATTTGCTCTTCGGGAGAGTTCTAGCCTTCTGGCTCTTTGTGTTGTAACTCTGCAAAATGAAAAGGGTGTTAGGGGATATTTTTCAAGAAGAGCAATTGTATATGGAGGTCCAATTTTAATTGAAAACCGCGTCGAAGTATTGAATTTGTTAATAGAATTCGTCAATAATGGTATTAAAAGAAAAGCAATATATATTGAAATTCGAAATTATTTTGATTATTCACAATATCAGACTATATATACCAATGCTAACTGGAAGTTGATTCCTTATCTTAATTTCCAGCTTTCGTTAGAGAATAGTTTAGATTCTGTTTTAGGGAAGATGAGTTATAATCGTAGACGTGAAATTAAACTTTCACTAGCTGAAGGAACAATTTATAGAGAGGCATATTGCAGAAATGATGTTGAGGAATTATACAATATCCTAAAAGATTTGTATAGGTACAAAGTCAAACTACCATTGCCAAGCCTTGATTATTTTTTATTACTCTTTTATTCCTCTATAGGTAAAGTATTTATTGTAGTCCATAATTCTAGAATCATAGGAGGTGCATTTTGCTTTGTATTACAAAGGAATGCTATATATACAGCATATTATTGTGGTCTACGAGATTACCATAAAAAAATATTCCCGACTCATTTGAGTATTTTAGCCGCAATCGATTTTGGCGTTCGAAATAATTTAGAATATTTAGATTTCATGGGAGCAGGATTGAAAAACAAAGAGTACGGTGTAAGAAAATATAAGAAGGAATTTGGTGGAAATCTTATAGAGCATGGCAGGTTTGTAAAAATTAACAATATTCTTCTTTATAATCTAGGTAAAATAGGCTTAAAAATGTTGAGGATCTTAATGTAATGAAGATTCTGATTGATATCGGACATCCTGCACATGTCCACCTTTTCAAACATTTTGCATGGCAGATGCAGGAACGAGGACATGAAATACTTTTTACAGTAAGAGATAAAGAGAATGAAATAGCTTTACTTAATTTTTATAAGTTTGATTATAGATCATTTGGCAAACATTTCAATTCAAGAATGGGTAAAATTTTTGGCATGTTTCTATTTGATTCTAAAATGATAAAAACTGCATTAAAATTTAATCCGGATATATTATTAAGTCATGGATCAATTTATGCGTCCCACGCAGGTTGGTTATTGAGAAAAATACATATAGCTCTGGAGGATACTGGGAATATGGAACAGGTAAGACTTTATCTACCTTTTACTAAAGCAGTTCTTACCTCTGAAGCCTTCCATAGAGATCTAGGAAAGAAGCAGATCCGCTATAATGGATTTCATGAGTTGGCATATTTACATCCAAAAAGATTTGTGGGTAATCCTAAAATAAGGCAAGTTATAGGATTAGCTGAAAATGATAGATTTTTTATTGTAAGATTTGTTTCATGGAATGCATCACATGATAAATGGCAAAAGGGACTAACAAATGATAATAAACGAGAACTAATCAGTCGATTGGCACAATATGGAAAAGTATTTCTTTCAACAGAGAATTCAATTGATCCGGATTTTGAGAGATTTAAAATCAATTTACCACCTTATTTGATGCATGATCTACTTGCAGAGGCAGATTTATTTATAGGAGAAGGGGCAACAATGGCTTCAGAAAGTGCAATATTAGGAACACCTTCAATCTACATAAACTCTTTGGAGGCTGGTACTATTGATGAACAGGAAAAGGAAGGGCTCTTATTTCATTTTCGGAGTTTTGCTGGAGTTTGGGATAAAGTGGTGGATTTATTAGGAGATTCCAAATCAAGATATAAAATGAAAATAAAAAAAGGAGAGATGTTGAAATCAAAAATAGACGTGACTTCGTTCCTTGTTTGGTTTGTAGAAAAATATCCGGTTAGTTTTCAGATTATGAAAGAAAATCCAGATTGTCAGTATAATTTCAGATGAGGTTTTTCAACATTAGAATTTGTTATGTTTGATTTTTCCCTGACCAAGTATTCATTACTTCTAAAAGCATTACTAAACACTGGCTTTTCATTCCAGACTTTCAATGAATTCATTTCTAATTCAGCCGAAAAGGTAATCGTACTACGCCATGATGTAGACAAGCTTCCTATAAATTCTTTTCATTTTGCAGAGATTGAATCAAGACTTAATATTAAGTCATCCTTTCATTTCAGAATCACAAAAGAATCATGTGATATTGAAATAATCAAGAAAATTGTCAGTTTGGGTCATGAAATTGGGTACCATTATGAAGACATCAGCAATTCGGGAAGACTTCAAAACGTAAAAATAGAAAAACAGGACCATAGAATGGTGACAGATTTATATCCATCCAAGGGTACTATTGAGTTTGCATATAATTCTTTTATGAAAAATCTTGAATATTTGAAAATTTATTATCCGGTAACAGTTATTTCAATGCATGGAAGTCCAAGATCAAAATATGACAATAGAGAATTATGGAAATACTATGATTATAAGTCACTTATGATAAATTGTGAGCCATATTTTGATATTGATCATTCAGATATACTTTATTTAACTGATACTGGAAGGAGATGGAATGGGAACAAAGTTATTATCAGAGATAAGGCATCAGTAGAAGTCCCTGATATTGTAAAAAATCAGAAAAAATTAGAAAAGAGGGAAGGAAGGAAAAATAGTCATTTAATCAAATACATACCTCAAAATCCTAAACCATTTCAAGATTGGGTAGTAAAGCCTATTCCTGGTAGTTTGATGAATATGACTGAAGACGCCCTGGCCTTTCAGTCCAGATATAACTTTTCTTCAACTGATGATATTATTAAGGCTGCTTATAGTAAAGAACTTCCTGATAAAATTATTATTAATACACATCCTCAACGATGGTCAAATGAACCAGCTTCCTGGATAAAGGAACTGGTATTTCAAAATTTTAAAAATGTAGTTAAATTCTATTTTGTTAAGTGGAATCACCAGAATAATTCTTTCTAATTCTTTTTTTGATTAAACAAATAAATTGATTCTAAACTATGGGGAAAAAAATCAGAGTTGGGATTCTCCGTGAAACAAAAAGTCCACCAGACAAGAGAGTTCCTCTTACACCACTGCAAATTATTGAATTAATCAAGCTATATCCAAATACTGAATTCTTCGTCCAACCCAGTGAATTACGTTGTTATAAAGATAAAGAATATGAAGCTTTAAATATACCAGTTAAAGAAGATTTGGAGTCATGTGATATTTTAATGGGAGTCAAAGAAGTTGATAGGCATACTTTGATACCAGGGAAAACATACCTATTTTTTGCTCACGTTGGGAAAAAGCAACCTTATAACCGTGACATGCTTCATGATTTGTTAAAAAAAGAAATAAGATTAATAGATTATGAATATCTGACAACTGAAAGAAAGCAAAGAGTAGTCGCTTTTGGGAGGTGGGCCGGAATACTAGGAGGTTATCATGGTTTAAGAGCAATAGGTTTGAAAACAAATAAGTTTAAACTTAGGCCACCACATCAATTGAAAGATCTTTATGAATTGTGGAAAGAGCTTAGGATGATCGACCTTAACCCAGACTTAAAGATTCTGGTTACTGGAAGAGGGCGTGTGGCACATGGTGTTATGGAAACATTGAATTCTTGTGATCTTCTTACTGTAACAGCAGAGGAATTTTTAACTAAGAAATTTGATATACCTGTTGTCTGCCAACTTAGTTCCAAGGATTATTATAAACACAAAAATGGTTGTCATTTTAATGTTGATCATTTTCATAATTATCCAGAAGAATACAAATCATCTTTTTTACCATATACTAAGGTTACAGATATTCTTATTACAGGTCATTACTGGGATTCCAGATCTTCTGTTTTCTTTACTAAGGGAGATATGAAAGAAGAGGATTTTAATATTTCAGTTATTGCGGACATAACCTGCGATATTAATGGATCAATACCCTCTACTATAAAAGCATCGACAATAGCTGATCCATTATTTTGTTACAACCCCTATCTTGAAATTGAAGAACCTGTTTTTGCAAATCCCCAGAATATAACAGTAATGTCTATTGATAATTTAGCAAGTGAACTTCCAAGAGATGCTTCAAGCGATTTTGGTAGTCAATTGATAAACAATGTGTTGGGAGACATATTAACTGAGCATGCCAATGGAATGATCGAGAGAGCTACAATTACAAAGGATGGTAAACTTGGTCCTGCTTTTAAGTATCTTTCAGACTATTTAGTGTTTTAAGGTGAAAATAAGAACGGTATAATAACTTCTTTTTCTAATCCCTGGTACCATTCCCCAATCCCTATTCCAAGGTACTTGATTTTCAGCAAAACGCATAGAGTTATAGTTCTCATTGTCAATAGTATATCAATAATCTTTCCTAATATCTGATCCCTATTCCCTAATACCCTTTTTACTAAATCTTCGAACAACCAGGTCTTTTTCACAAAATTCTCTAAATACCAGAAGGTTGCATACTTAAAAAGATGCAACCTTTTTTATTATCTTGTAGTCTTGAATTTAAACGAAATGAACTGAGACTTAATTCAACCAAAATATCCTGACATGGCAACGTCAACTCTAATAGAAATAAAGAACGTGATCAATATGAGGGTAAGAAGAATAGTTTTATTATTACCATTTTCTTTCTTGTTATTGACAAGCACTTTAGGCCAGCCTACATGGGTTCCCGGGACTCCAGCGATACCAACCATTGGTGCAACATCTGTTACTGCGAACTATGGCATTAATGCCGTAGGAACTGTATATATTGCCATTTGGAATTATAATGTTGGAGGATTTACTTCCGGTGTTATCAAGGCATCAGCCCTTGCCGGCCCAAGTGGATCAAGGGTTGCTACTGCGGTTTTAACAGTCACAGCAGGTAATATCAACACTGTTCTCCAGAGTATACTTGGAACTTTGCAGGCATCTACTTTACATACCTTGTATATTGTTGCTGAAGGTACTGTTGGTGGACTTCAGGCAGCACCTGTAAGATTTAATTTCACAACACTTCCTTGTCCTAAAATCGATGTCCTAACCGGTTTCACCCAACCGGTAATATGTATTAATAAAACTCCGATAGCTACTTTTCAAACAGTTCTCCTTAGTCCTGATCCAAATGTAAATGGAGTTTTAAAAGGAACTCAATGGACGCTGGATTGGGGAGATGGAACAACGGCAACTTACACTTCAACTGCGGATAATGATCTTCCGCCTCTTGCCCTCAGGACACATACTTATTCAACAGTTACTGATTGCAACTATGTATTCTCCAATGGTATCAGAAATCCTTGCGGAGAAACCAGGGCAGTGCAATACGTAGCAGTTGTACATGGAAGGGATATTCCTTCAGATGGGGATGGTGTTCTTGAAATTGTAGACGATGCAACAGGATCCACAACAATCCAGGTTTGTGCGGGAACGCAGACAACAGTAACCCTGAGAGATAACAGCACCTGGAACTGCCAGAATCCTGTATTGCCAGGTGGTCTGACCCCGGTACCAAATACTGATCCACGAAATATTGAATGGCTTTATGGCAGAGATCCGCTTGGAGCAATAACAAATACAATTACAGGTGCGGTGGCTATTTCCACTCTCGGCAATGCTCCGCAGGCTAGCGGCAGGTTGTCCCCTATTGCTGCTCCGGGGACCCTGAGCCAGGACATTACAATCCCTGCTACTTGCCTTGCAGGACAATATTTCAGAGTATATTTAAAAAACTGGAACAAATGTAACTGGCTGGCAGCAGAATATGTTAATACATTTGTTGATATACAGGTAATTGGCGCTCCTCCTGCACCAACAGCTGCCAGCAGAACTATATGTTTCGGAGATCCGAATACACTAACCGTAACAAGTCCTCCAGTAGGAACGATTACATGGTACTCTGACGCATTACTCACGACTGTAGTCGGAACAGGAGTCAATTATGTCCCGGTTCAGACAGCGCCCGGTACATATAACTTTTGGGTTACCGACCAGTCAACTACCGGTTTAATGTGTATGAGTCCTGCAACTCTGGTAACACTTAGAATCAGGGAAGCTCTTACTCAGCCTGGTGTCATTACGGGGCCTGCACAGGTCTGCAGTAACCAGGCGGGAGTTATATTTTCAGTGGTGGCCAACCCGCCGGTGATGCCTGTGGGAGGTGCAACACAATATTTATGGACAGTCCCGGGAGGATGGACAATTACAGCAGGACAGGGGACAAGGCAGATAACCGTAACAGTCGATGCAACAGCCGGGGTTCAGACTGTTAGCCTTGTAAACAGGTACACTACTGTTCCTAATTGTCCCTCACCATCACGTTCGACAACCACGAATGTAAACCCTATTGCAACAATTAACAGTGCCAACTCAAAAACGGTTTGCAATAATACTCCTCTTGCATATACCGCAACCAGCGCTACTGCGGGATGTTCATTTGCCTGGACACGGGCTGCCGTGGTCGGCATATCAAACCTTGCCGGAGCCGGAGCAACAGCATTGATTAATGAGTCTCTGATCAATACCACTACAGCTCCCGTTAATGCTATCTACATTATTACTCCGACAATTAACGGTTGTGCCGGTACTCCTTTCAACCTTACGGTAACAGTTAATCCCACTGCAGTTATAACGAGTGCAGCAACTAAAACTGTATGTAATACTACTGCCTTAGCTTATACATCAACCAGTTCAACGGCAGGAGCAACATTTGCATGGACCAGGGCAGTAGTTGTCGGAATATCAAACGCAGCAGGTGCTGGAGCAGCAGCCCTGATAAATGAATCTCTGAATAATACAACAACAGCTCCGGTAAATGCAATTTATATAATAACTCCAAGTTACGGAGGATGTGCAGGTACTCCTTTTAGTCTTACTGTTACGGTAAATCCCAGAGCAGTAATTACGAGTGCCGCAACTGCAAATGTTTGTGATAATGTGCCTCTTGGATATACAGCTACCTCCTCAACCGTAGGAGCAACTTTTGCATGGACCAGGGCGGTGGTAGCCGGAATAGCCAATGCTGCCGGAGCCGGGGCAACTTCTTCCATTAATGAATCGCTCGATAACACATCAACAGCACCAGTAAATGTGACATATATTATCACTCCGTCATATGGAGGATGCGCCGGAACAGCATTTAATCTTGTCGTTACTGTTAACCCGACATCCGTCATAACAAGTGCCGCAGCAAAGACAGTATGTAATACAACTGCATTAGCCTATACTGCAACAAGCTCAACAGCCGGAGCATCATTTTCGTGGACCAGGGCAGTGGTAGTTGGGATATCCAATGCTGCAGGTGCCGGAGCAATTGCACTGATCAACGAATCTCTGACCAATACAACAACAGCAGCTGTAAATGCAATATATGTTATAACACCAAGAATAAATGGCTGTAACGGAACACCATTCAATCTTACTGTAACAGTCAACCCGACTGCGGTGATAACAAGTGCTGCCACAAGGACTGTTTGTGATATAACTCCTTTAGCTTATACAGCAACAAGTTCGACTGCAGGAGCAACCTTCGCCTGGACCAGGGCGGTTGTAGCAGGTATATCGAATGGAGCCGGAGCAGGGGCAACATCTCTGATCAATGAGTCTCTTGATAATACAACAGCAGCACCGGTCAATGCCACTTACATTATTACACCGAGTTACGGAGGATGTGCAGGAACACCATTTAACCTTGTAGTAACAGTAAATCCTACAGCGGTTATAACCAGTGCGGCTACCGCAAATGTATGTGATAATACACCACTAGGATATACTGCAACATCATCGACAGCCGGAGCCACATTTGCCTGGACTAGAGCAGTAGTAGCCGGAATATCAAATGGAGCAGGTGCAGGAGCGACTTCATCTATCAATGAGTCGCTGGATAATACTTCAACTGCACCTGTTGCTGTAACATATATAATTACTCCATCCTACCCAGGATGCACAGGAACACCATTTAACCTTGTTGTTACTGTAAACCCAACAGCGGTAATAACCAGTGCAGCAGCAAGGATTGTCTGCAGTAATGTAGCCCTAGCCTATACAGCAACAAGCTCTACTGCAGGCGCTTCATTTACCTGGACAAGAGCCGTCGTTGCCGGGATCTCAAACGGAGCAGGTGCAGGAGCTACATCGCTGATTAATGAATCACTAATTAATACAACGGGAGCTAATTTAAATGCAATCTATATAATTACACCAAGTATCGGCGGCTGTGCAGGAACGCCGTTTACTCTTACAGTAACCGTTCATCCTCAATTTACGCTCGCACAATTGCACGATGATGCAAGTATCTGCAACAACACAGCTACCCTGATTAATGCAGTTATGACAGGTGGTACATCACCCTTTACTGTCAATTATACCAAGAATGGTGTTGCACAAGCTCCGGGGATCAACTATATAAGCGGAACCAATTTTAACACTGGACTTCTTGTTGTGAATACAACATATGCTCTAACTTCAGTCACTGATAATTTCGGATGCCCTGCACAGAGCCTGGGTACATCAATTTTAATAACTGTCGGATCTGTCCCCACAACCGCAACACTTACAGGAAGCGGAAATGCATGTTCCGGAGCTACGAGTACAATAAGGTCGGTAATAACAGGAGGGGCTCCTCCGTATACAATAAACTATACAAGGAACGGAGTAGCCCAGGCAGCAATAACCCCATATATTAGCAACACAAATTTCAGTCTTGGTGTCCTTCCTGTAGGAACATACAATTACCAGATAACCTCAGTTACTGACTTTTGCGGTAATACTATTCCAATCGGAGGATTACCAGTAGCTTATACAATCATTATTAATCCCATACCCAACATAGCAGGAACAGTACCGGCAGCACAGACTATATGCAATGATGCAAGCGCCGTCATAACGCTTAATTCAACAGTTAACAACACTATTTTCAATTATACGGTTGCTTCACTACCGTTAGTCGGATATTCATGGACCGCAGGCAAAAATCCTGTAGCCGGCGGTATTACCGACGGAGACGGAAATGGTACAGAAACTCTTACAAGACAATTACAGCATAATTATATAGATCCTGTTGTTGTTACCTATTCAATTACACCTACCGGTCCTGGTGCAACAGCCTGTGTCGGAACTCTGGTAACAAGGACAGTAACAGTTAATCCTACAGCAGTTATCACAAGTGCTTCAACAGCCACAGTTTGTGATAATACACCTCTCGGATATACAGCCACCAGCTCGACAGTTGGAGCAACCTTTGCCTGGACACGGGCAGTAGTAGTCGGGATTGCCAATCCTATCGGCAGCGGAGCAACCTCCTCAATAAATGAGAGTCTTGATAATACCACCACAGCACCTGTTGTTGTAAGATATGTAATAACACCAAGCTATGGAGCATGTGCAGGTACTCCTTTCAACTTTGATGTAACAGTTAACCCAACAGCTGTAATCACCAGTGCAGCAACCAAGACAATATGTGATAATGCATCAACAGCCTATACAGCCACCAGCTCAACAGTTGGGGCAACCTTTGCCTGGACACGCGCAGTAGTTGTCGGAATAGCCAATCCTATCGGCAGCGGAGCCACCTCGGCAATCAATGAAAACCTTGATAATACTACCACAGCTCCTGTTGTTGTGAGATATGTAATAACACCAAGTTATGGGGCATGTGCAGGAACACCTTTCAACTTTGACGTAACTGTCAATCCTACAGCAGTTATCACAAGCGCTGCAACAGCAACTGTATGTGATAATACACCTCTGGGATATACAGCCACCAGTTCAGCGGTTGGAGCAACCTTTGCCTGGACACGGGCAGTAGTAGTCGGGATTGCCAATCCTATCGGCAGCGGAGCAACCTCATCAATAAATGAAAGTCTTGATAATAC